>CBJMC01400__coassemble_2358_pt1 | contig 8567 bp, 7 predicted proteins | sample CBJMC01400__metabat2_high_PE_029 | metagenome-assembled genome bin CBJMC01400 | reverse complement strand
TCTCTCTTGCGGGAAGAGGCATTGCTATGGGAAATGCGCCGGAGAGTGTGAAAGAGAAGGCGGATTACGTGACGGATTCTGTAAAAGAGGACGGGATATGGAAGGCGTTTGTGCATGAAGGTCTGATTGAATGATTTAAGCGCTGCCGCATGATGCGGCAGCGCTTTTGATTGGAAGAGAAGATTTATACACACAAATAATGGAATGGTTTTATGTATTTTTATTCATCCCATGGATGAAGGACTACCTTGATAGCTTCGCCTGTCTTTGTAAGCTGGATTCCTTCGTTGATCTTGTCAAGCGGAAGGATGTGAGTGATGAACTTCTCCGTCGGGAATGTCGGAGAGATCGCCAGCTGGAAGGCACGCTTTGACTGGCTGTAGGAGGCTCCGAAGTGGCCTTTGATCCAGATGTTGTTATAGTGGATCAGGTTGCAGTCAAGCTCTGTCATGGATCCCTTTGGTACACCGCCGAAGAATACTACAAGACCGCCTTTTTTAACCATGTGGATGCTCTGTGTCTGAGTAGCGTTTGCAGGTGTTGCTGAGATGACTTTGTCAGCGCCTTTCCCGTTGGTCAGTTTCTGTACGGCTTCGATCGGGTCCTCTTTTGAACTGTTGACTGTGACGTCTACGCCGAACTGCTTGGACATTTCAAGACGTTTGTCGTTCAGATCGAGCATGATGACTTTCTGAGCGCCGCGGATCTTTGCAAGCTGTGCCATGAAGCATCCGATAGGGCCCGCGCCGATGATAACAAGTGTATCGGGATATCCTACCTTGACATTTTCCAGGCAGGCGAATACAGAAGTAAGAGGCTCGCCAAGGCTTGCCGCATCAAAGGATACGTCGTCCGGGATCTCATAGATGCCGCCTCTGCGGATTTTCTCGCCGCTTACCGCAACATACTGAGCAAAACCGCCTGTTCCCGCAAGTTTGCTGACCTCTGTGTTGGAGCAGTTCTCGCTGTGTCCGCTGATACATTCGTCACATTCCATACAATATGTACCGGGGAAGAGGAAGAGACGGTCGCCTACTTTATATTTTGTCTCGTCTTTTCCTACTTCATCTACATATCCTACGATCTCGTGCCCATAGATAAAAGGATAATTTCCCTTTCTTGAGTCTGTCGTTAAATTTCTGATATCAGATCCGCACAGTCCTACGGACATGATCTTTAATATAAGTCCGTCTGACGGGCATTCCGGCTTGTCTGTCTCCTCTACTCTGATGTCGTTTGGTCCATACATTAATGCTGCTTTCATTTTCATTTTTAAACAACTCCTTTCTGTTCGATTCCAGTATATCTGTCTGAAAAAGCACTTTCAAACGCAAAATTGCCGCTATATTGTGGAAGAAATTTTCTGAAAAAGGAGAAAGGACTTCGTTTAGGCCTGTCCGAAAAACAGGTCAGAAATTTCCAGATAGATGAGGAAAAAGTCCTTTTGTGGAAATGTATTGTTTTTGTTATTCTTGATATAACAAATATAAAGTTTGTAGCTTTGAGTTCCGGAACACCCAAAGAATTTCTATTGGAGGGAAATAAGATATGGCAAAAATAGAGAATTATCTTCTTGGAATGGACTGCGGTACTACTAATATTAAAGCAGTGATCCTCGGAGAAGATGGAACAACAGTTGCAGAAGCAAGCAGGCCCAGCCGCTTTTTATCACCGGGACCCAACATGCAGGAACAGGATGCGAATGAATGGTGGTCAAATACAGTAGATATCTTCCGCACTCTCGCAGAGAAAGCGGGCAGCGATGTCGTAAAACGTATTCGAGGTATTTCTATAAGCTCACATACCGTAACAATGCTTCCGGTGGACGCAAACGGCGTGCCGCTGCGCAATGCCATGACATATCAGGACAACAGATCCGCAGCAGAGCTTCATTATATAGTAGATAAGATAGGATTCGACAGATTTGTTACTATCGTAGGAGGACAGCCGGCTGTGGCTTTTCTTCCGAATAAAATACTTTGGTTCAAGAAACATGAACCGGAACTGTTTGCCAGGACAGCATGTTTTCTTCAGGCGAGCTCTTATATAAACTATAAGCTCACAGGAAAGATGACAATGGATATCGATCAGGCGACAAGAACACAGTGCCTGGATATCAAGACAATGAACTGGTCAAAAGAGATTGGGGATGTGATCGGAGTTGATCTGGATGCAATGCTCCCGAAGCTGTATCTGGTCAATGAGATCATAGGAACCGTGACAGAGGAGGCAGCTAAAGAGACGGGCCTGATTTCCGGAATCCCGGTTGTTGCCGGCTGCAGCGATGCAATGGCTTCCATGTATGCGACAGGCATGAGCCGTCTGGGAGAAGCAGGAGAATCTTCAGGAACTACTTCCCTTGTATTTGTAGGAAGCGATGTGAAGAGCGCTCCGGATATCCCTGTTGTCACAAAACCATGCGCAATAGACGGAATGCCGTGGGTATTTGATGCTCCGATCCAGACCAGCGGCGCGGCGCTGAAATGGTTTATCGAGAAAATGGCGGCAGAGGAAAGAGAGTATGCAGAGAAACATAATCTGAATATATATACTTATTTAAACGAATTGGCGCTGGAGTCAAAGCCGGGCTCTAACGGACTGTATTTCTTCCCGTATCTCCTCGGAGAGCGAGCTCCTCTGTGGAATGAATATGCAAGAGGAATGTTTATCGGAATGGGAATGGATATGACAAGAGCAGATCTTGTACGTTCTGTATTTGAAGGAACGGCATATGCGCTGAGACATGTTATGGAAACAGTAAAAGCGTCTGGAGCAAAAGCTGATACCCTGCGTATCTGCGGCGGCGGCGCAAAGAGCCGTACCTGGTCAATGATCAAGGCTTCCATGCTCCGCATGCCTGTATATCTTCTCGATGACAAGTCGGGAGACGTACCGGTGGGAGACGCTCTGATCGTCGGACATAAGGTTGGAGTATTCCCGGATCTTACGAAAGCAGTACAGCAGATCGTAAAAGTAAACGAGATCATTCAGCCTGTAGACGAGTGGGCGGATGCCTATGATAAACTTTATCCGTATTATGTAGATATGTATCAGCACCTTGATCAGGATCTGAAATCTCTGAGAAATACGGTGGAACATCTGTAAAAGAGAATAGTGTGGAGTATTTTAGGGAAGACCAGCCGGGAACGGCTGGCCTTTTTAGTATGGGGAGAAGATAAAACCCTAAAAATCAGGGATAAAATAGAGAAATACCCCTCATATTTAGGGATTATAGGTGATGTACTCTCTAATAAGAAATCATATCTATTATGTGAGCGAGGTGAAAGGTGCGGCGACATCCCTTCTCTGTATTCTCCGGGAAAGAACGTGGCTTCTGAATGAACTGGAGATACCCGAGCAACAATATCCGCTTCGGCTTTGCTATATGTATGAAAATCAGCTTTGCACTGTTATTGATGTAGATGAACGGTAAGCGTCAAATAAAACAGTGTATAGAAAAATAACCGTCAACCTTTTACACTAAAAGGTCAACGGCTATTGGCAAAGCTCTTTTACCATTGGATTCCATGGAAGATAATCATCAAGATATTCAGGATGTTCAAGGAAAGCACTTCCCGGCATATCTGCCATGATATATTTTATATATTTCATTGGGGCGAGCCCATTCGCCTTGGCAGTCTCAACCAGTGTGTAGATCCCGGCACTTGCGGCAGCCCCTTTCGGGCTGCCTGCAAACAGCCAGTTCTTTCTTCCAATTACGAATGGACGGATACAGTTCTCGGCAAGGGAATTGCTGATACAGCAATGTCCATCTTCCAGATAATTGAAGAATTCCTGACAGTTATTTAATGCATAATGAAACGCTTTGGAAAGTTTGGATTTTGGCAGTTCCCCGATGGAACTTTTCTCTGCCCACGCCCAAAAAGCCTCGAGAAGTGGTTTCTCGCGGATAAGACGTTCTTTTTTCTTTTGATCAGGAGAGAGAGACTCTAGTTCTGTCTCTATGTCAAAAAGTTTATTCAGCCGAAAGATTGCTTCTGCGGGTTTTGATGCTTCAGGGGTATGGACATCTTTAGGAAGTGCGTCTACAAAAGCCCGGCGCAGATGTGTATAACACAGACATCGCTTGACTCCGGAGATCCTATTGTATCCGGAATAAGCATCTGTGTGGATGTAACCCTCATATCCTTCCAGAAATGCTTCCGGATATTTCCCACTCCGTCCCGGCTGGTACTCGAAATACCGGATAGGGTTTTCTGCACCTTTGATGCTGCAGTAAACCCACATATAAGAATCGGAAGTATTCTTTCGTCCGGGTTCTTTCAGTACCTGCACACGGGTTTCGTCGATATGCAGATAATGCTGTTTCAGCAGCTCCTGCTTTAGGCGGTGGACTATATGTTGGAGCCAGTCCCGGTAGACAACCAAAAGCCAGTTCGCCATGGTTGCCCTGCTTAGATTCAACCCCAAAGCTTCCCATTCTTTTTCCTGACGATACAGTGGAATGCCTAATTCAAACTTCTGATGAATCAGCCATGCAATCGTAGACGCAGACGCCAGGGAATGCATAACAGGAGGATATGGCACCGGAGCTTTCTCCATATAAGGAGTCCCCCTTTTACGGCAGGATCTGCATTCATAGGTTTCCCGGTAATGGTCGATCACCTTTAGTTTTGCGGGAATAAACTGTACCTCAGTACGGACGAACTCCTCCCCGACTTTTACCATGGTACTTCCGCATTTTTCACAGATCTGTTCACTTGCATCAATGGTATGGAGTACTTTACTGTGGGGAATGTTTTTGACCAGTTCCTCCCGCTGACCGGCATACTTCTTTTTACGGAGATGCTTTTCCACTTCAACAAGATCCGGCTCGGGAGCATCGGGATCAGCAGAGGATTCAATCTCATTAAAAAGAGACATCTGCCCCTCTATTTCGAGCGTAGATGTCTTCTCGGATTTTGTTCCATACAGTTTTCGGGTCAGGAAATCAACCTGCTCTTTCAGGAGCCGGATCTGCTGTTCCAGTTCTTTGATATAATCTTTATACTCCTGTTCCTTGTTTGGCATGGGCTGAAAATCCTTCCGTTTCGATGGTTTTAGTATACCATAAAAAGGTCAGTTTTCCCAGTATTTATAAGGATTTTTCGTACGAATCAGACTTGTTTGGAAGCCATTTTTTCACTGCTCTTGGCTGCTCTGGATTCAAACCCTCCAGAAGCCAGCGGAGCTGTTGTTCAGATATCTGTTTTGCTTCCTCGCCAGTCCGCGGCCATTGAAGCTGTCCGCTTTCGTACCGTTTGTATAAAAGGCAGAAGCCATCCCCTTCATAGTGAACCGCTTTGATCCGGTCAGTCCGCCTGCCGCAGAACAGGAATAATGAATTACTGTATGGATCGAGCTTAAAGTTGTACTGGATGATATCAACCAGTCCATTGATCTGTTTTCTCATATCGGTATAGCCGCAACAGATATATATTTTTTCCACATGTGAAATATCTCCTAGCATGACTGCACAGCTTTCAGGATTGAAGACAGCAACTCAGAGGAAATATCTTCAAAAACTTCAACCGTTATTGTTCCGATATGGAGTACCACTGCAGGATCCGAACGGGTAGCGTGTCTGCCATGAAGAGGAATTTCTGCAAACTCAGAGGCCGGATTTGGCAAAAGCGTATTCTGATCTGCTGTTGCATGTATTCCGTTATTCTTACGAGGCAGATCCTCTAGGGCAAGTTTTCGGATTTTTGCAATCCAGTAATAATAACTTTTTAAAGAAATGTTATGCTGTTCACACCATGCCTGATTCGTCAGTCCAGAGGCTCTGCATTGCCGGATCACGTCCAGCCAGTATTGAAGTTTCACCTGCTTATCAGGGGTTAAAGAAGAAATGTCCATGAGTTCTCTCCTTTTTCTGGATTTAGAGTTTTTGGAGTAATGTCTAAAAACTCTAACCCTAAGTTTACAGGAAAACTCTAAAGATTTCGCTACACTTTCTTATTTGACGCATACGTTGGGGCCGGACAGGTCTTTTAGCCCGGCCACAATACGCTGCGCCTCGGCTAAAATCATGCCGTCATGCAGCGCCGTGACGTGGGCCTTGAAGTCGCCGGGCGCAAGCTGCGCCCGGCCTTTCTGTTCCTGCCGCAACAGCTCCCGCAGGTGTTCCGGCTCATTGGGTTTGGCCTCATACCGCAGGAACGCCCCCAGTTTGGGATCGGGCCGCCCGTCGAAGTACAGACCGGCGGGCTGCTCCCGGTCGCCCTTTTCATAGTGCAGGATGATGTTGTCGGCCTGTACCGCCTCGGCTGCAACGTGCCGGAAGTGCTGGGGATAGTCCAGCTCATAGAGATTGCCGCGAATGACACCCCGCACCTTGCCGATCAGCTCCACAGCGTAGGCCAGCACCCGGTCACGGGTCTGCTCCCCGTAAAACTTCCATGTGTTGTGCTGCGCGGTGCCTTGCAGGTACACATCACTTTCCCGGAAACAATGTGTCCCGGACGGGCGGGACATCCACAAAAGCGTCTTGTCCTCGGCCTTGTCGCTGGCAGCGGCCCGTCCGATGATCTCTTTGTCAATCTCAAAATCGTTTCGATAAAAGGCGGTGTTCTGCCGCATGAGCTGTTCCAGCGCGGCCAGAACATCCACGTTCTCAAACCTGTTCATGGCGTCACACCTCCAATTCCTGTGCTTTTTCCCGCTGCGGCGGTTTCTTCTGCTGTTCCTCCTTGGCGGCTTTGAGCTGCGCCCGGATGGACGGCTTTTTCTGTTTCTGCGCCGGGCGCTGGGGCTGCTTGGGCTTTTGGGCCTCCGCCTTGGCTGCCTCGGCCACGTCAAACAAGGAAATCTGTTCCCCGGCTTTGGCCTTGGCTTCCAGCTCACTCATGGTCGGGGCATTGTTCAGAACGCCGTCGATCATGTTGTAGTTCTGCTCGGTTGTCATTTCAGCGGCCTTGATGGGGCTTTCCTGCTGGGCGGGGATGGCAAAGGCGTCCGTGCCGTTGCCCATGATAAGATACTTGCCGTCCTCGGATTGATGGTGGAAGCCATAGCCTGCCGCCTCCAACTGCTCCCGGCTCATATCCGTTACAAGGAAGCTGCCCCGTGGGGTCTGGATGCTCTCGCCGGTCAGCAATTCCCGTGGTGTAAGCTGTTTTTCCCGCTGCAAGAAGAACTCCGGCACCGGCGTAAAGCCGAAGCTGTCACAGTAATGGGCTTCCTCCTTGCCGCTGCGGTTCAGCACCACAACGTCGGAAACGGAAAGGCTGTGGCCGGTGAAGTCAGCGGGACGGTCAAGGTTGAATGTACGGTAAATGTCCTCCAGCGTGGTTTTGCCGTCCAGCGGGGCCGTGTAAACCAGATCGTAATTCTGCCGGTCAACGGCCAGCCCCGCTTCCTGCAAGCTCTCATAAGCCTCAAAGCGATAATTCCTTGTTTCCGGCCCGCCTTTGAGCTGGTAGATGGCAAAGGTATCGCCCTGCTCCGGGGGATCGACGGTGAAATAGGGGTTTTTCCATTGGGTGAAAGGCATATCCGGCATGGCCTTATAGCTGCCGTTCTCCATCACATAGGGCCGTACCCGGTCAAAGCCGATTTCCTTTGCCACACGGGAGAGGCTTTCCAGTACCACGGGATCACTCCGCAGCCGTTCCATACGGGTGAAGTCCTCCACAAGATAATTCTGGCCCGCCCGCACATGGAGAATATCGGCGGCGCTCATGCCGTCCTTGCTTTCCATGCCCAGCGTCAGATGGGCGTAGGGTCGGCCATCGGTGTTCAAATCCTTGGCCTCGCTGTTGTAGGGCTGGCTCCGCAGCTCGTCGAACCGGGCCTTGGCTTCCTCAAAGGTGGCGAAGTGTTCAATCGGGGTTTGCTGTTCGGCATTGGTGGCCCATGTTTTCAGATCGGGGATGATGTAAAAGCCCCATTCCCGGCCTGCCTCCGGCGCGGCGGCGCTGCGCTCGGCCAGTGTCTTTTCAGCCCGTTCCCGCACATCGTCCCGCAGCGGCACCGTATAGAGGGTGGATGCAGAGGAAAAGCCCACGTTATTGAAAACGTAGTCCACATCGGCCTCTTTCAAGGCTCCTGCCGGGTAGTAGTCGGCCCGTGTGGGGGTGTCGCTCACCTTGCCGTCCGCAATATCATGGTTCAATCCCGTTTCCAGATGGGTACAGATTTTGCCGTCCACGGCCAGCGTCACATAGTACCAGCCAATATAACCGCCGGTCTTTTCGTCGGCTCCCTCGTTGAACTCCACATTGAGCAGCGTGTAAGGCTTCAAGCCCTTTTGGGCCGCGATCTCATTGTCCTTGGTCTCCCGCTGCAACAGCGCGGGCAGGGCCGCTTCCTTGGTGGCCTTGACGATCTCCGGGTTGTACTGCACCAAAGTACGGTTGACACATTCCGTCTGCACCTTAACCGTTTTGGCTTTCGGCGTCAGGTGGTTGCCGATAAACAGGGACGCGCCGTTGTCGAAACGGATCGTCATGTCGCTGGTGCCGCGCCATTTGCCGGTACAGGGGGACGTATGGATTTCGCCGGTCTTACAGCCAAACGCCTGCGCGATCACATCAATCTTGGCCTGCAAGGGCAGGTCTTTGTAG
>CBJMC01400__coassemble_2297_pt1 | contig 8804 bp, 6 predicted proteins | sample CBJMC01400__metabat2_high_PE_029 | metagenome-assembled genome bin CBJMC01400 | reverse complement strand
ATATCTCTCTATTATATTGATTAGGAGTTACTTTTGATGAACATTGTAGAACAGAACTGGGATCAGATACTGAATAAGATGAAACTTGAGTACTGCTCATCCAATATTTCCTATAATACATGGATAGCGCCTCTGACTGTGTATGAAGTAAAAGACAATACGGTCTATATTCTTGTAAAATTAAGGGCAAGCCTTGAACATATTGAAGAAAAATATCTGCTCCCATTCAAAGTCTGCATTGCAGAAGTAACCGGGATCGAATATGAGGTCGCGTTTGTCACGGACAACCAGACCGTCCTTCAGGAAAAGAAGGAGAATATTATTAAGAAAAACAAGGTCAATGCCCTTTATGAAAATGCAAACCTGAATCCCAAATATACATTTGATACTTTTGTCGTGGGAAGCAACAACAATTTCGCACATGCTGCTTCTCTCGCGGTGGCGGAATCTCCGGGCGAGATCTACAATCCTCTCTTTATATATGGAGGCGTAGGTCTTGGGAAAACCCACCTGATGCATTCTATCGCCCACTATATTCTTGAGAACGATCCCTCGAAGAAAGTTCTCTATGTCACAAGCGAGACTTTTACCAACGAGCTGATCGATGCCCTGAAAGTCGGTAAAAACGGAAATGAGCTGGCAATGACCACTTTCCGTGAAAAATACAGAAACAACGATGTGCTTCTCATCGATGATATCCAGTTTATCATCGGTAAGGAAAGTACCCAGGAAGAATTTTTCCACACATTTAACCACCTTCATGTATCCGGAAAACAGATCATCATCTCCAGTGATAAGCCGCCGAAAGATATCGAGACTCTTGAGGCCAGACTCCGTACCCGTTTCGAGTGGGGACTGATCGCGGATATCTCCTCCCCGGACTATGAGACGAGGATGGCGATCCTCAGAAAGAAAGAAGAACTTGACGGACTGGAGCGTTATCACATTCCGGATGAAGTCATGCAGTACATTGCCAATAATATCAAGTCAAATATCCGTGAGCTGGAAGGGTCGCTTAACAAGCTGATCGCCCTCTCCAACCTTGAGAACAAACCTATCGATATTCCGCTTGCTGCGGAAGCTCTCAAGGATATGATCTCCCCGGACAACAACCGGGTGATCACTCCGGAACTGATTCTTGAAGTTGTCTCGGAACACTTTAACATCCCTGTCTCTGAACTGAAAGGGAAGAAAAGGAACTCCGAGATCGTCCTTCCGCGCCAGATCGTCATGTATCTGTGCCGGGAGATGACCGATACAGCGCTGAAATCCATCGGCGCCCTTCTGGGCGGGAAGGACCATGCGTCCATCAGCCACGGAGTCAAGAAAATTGAGAAGGACCTTAAGACAGACGAGGCCCTTAACAATACTGTGAATATCATAAAGAAGAAAATTAACCCTGTATAACCTTCAGAACAGCCGATGTGGATAACTCTGTAAATAAACTGGGAATAATGTTGTGAAGAAGCTGGGAATAACGTCAGGACGGATTTTTGCACCCTGAATTATTCCCACAGATTCTACATCGATTTCAATCGAAACCTACAGAGTTATCAAAGCGGACAAAGCCTTGATTTTCAAGGGTTTGAGGCAGATATTAACATATTCACATCCCCTAAGGCGGCGAAGGCGGAATCGATTCATACCAAAATACATAAAAGCGCACGCGCGAAAATTTTTCCACACAGCGAAAGGAGTTACCGCAAATGAAAATTGTTTGTACCAAATCCAATCTTGTCAAAGGAGTAAGTATTGTATCAAAGGCTGTTCCATCAAAAACAACAATGCCGATCCTCGAATGTATTCTGATTGACGCGTCCACAGACGTCGTCAAACTGACTGCCAATGACATGGAGCTTGGAATAGAGACTTCCATTGACGGTGAGATTATTGAAAGAGGCATCATTGCCCTGAATGCAAGAATTTTTTCAGAGATTGTAAGAAAGCTTCCGGACAGTGAAGTTGTGATCGAGACACAGGATGACAGCCAGGCACTCATTACCTGCGAGAAAGCGAAGTTTAATATTGCAGCACAGTCAGGAGAAGATTTCTCCTATCTTCCGGCTGTCGAGAAGGATGATTTTATTACCGTGTCGGAGTTTACGCTCAAGGAAGTAATTCGTCAGACGATTTTTTCAATCGCTGATAATGACACAAACAAGATGATGACCGGAGAGCTTTTCGAGATTGAGGACAATGTCCTGAAGGTGGTATCCCTGGACGGACACAGAATCTCCATCCGGAAGATCGAACTGAAGGATTCCTATTCTCCGAAGAAGGTGATCGTCCCGGGAAAGACTCTGCAGGAGATCAGCAAGATCATCGGAGGCGAGGCAGAGGCAGACGTGGACATTTCCTTTACCAGGAACCATATTGTATTCGAATTTGACCGCACGGTAGTCGTATCCCGTCTGATTGAAGGGGAGTATTTCAAGATTGACCAGATGCTTTCCAGCGACTACGAGACAAAGGTAAGGATTAACAAGAGAGAACTCCTTGAGTGTATCGACCGTGCTACCCTTCTCATCAAGGAGGGAGACAAGAAGCCCATCATCATCGATATCCGGGACGAGTCCATGGAACTGAAGATCAAATCCCAGGTGGGATCCATGGACGAGGTGATCCTGTGTACGAAAGAGGGAAAGGATCTGCTGATCGGATTCAACCCCAAATTCTTAATCGATGCGCTCCGCGTCATTGATGACGAAGAGGTAGACCTGTACTTCATGAATGCAAAGGCACCGTGCTTTATCAAGGACGAGGTACAGAGCTATATCTATCTGATTCTTCCGGTTAACTTTAACGCGGCAGTATAAGAAGGAGTATGAGGGAAATGGATAAATTCAGACTGAGAGCCGGAGAAGATTTCATCCGGCTCGGACAGGTTTTAAAAGCGGCGGGGCTGGTGGAGAACGGCGCCGAAGCGAAGGAAGTCATACAGAACGGTGAAGTGACTGTCAACGGGGAGACGGACACCCGCCGTGGAAGGAAGCTCTATGACGGCGATGTTGCGGCATATGCGGGCAGGGAAATTAAAATTGAAAAATAACAGGAAAAAGTGTAGAATAATTACGATGGGTAGATTATGGTAATCAAATCTTTAAAGCTGAAAAACTACAGAAATTATGATTTTTTAGATTTGAAATTCGATCCGAAGACAAATATTCTGTATGGGGACAATGCCCAGGGAAAGACGAATATTCTTGAGGCGCTGTATCTGTCAGGAACTACCAAATCACATCGGGGAACGAAAGACAGAGACATCATTCAGTTTGGACACGATGAATCCCATCTGGAGACAGTTGTAGAGAAAAAGGGAAGCTGTTTCCAGATCGATATGCATCTCAAGAAGAACAGCCCGAAAGGTATCGCAATCGACAGGATACCGATACGCAGGGCCAGTGAACTGTTCGGCATTGTCCACTTTGTGTTCTTCTCTCCGGAGGACTTAAATATCATCAAGGACGGACCGGCAGGCAGGAGACGGTTTATTGATCTGGAACTTTCACAGCTCGATAAAATATATCTCAGCAATCTGTCAAATTATAATCGTATCATTAATCAGAGAAATTCCCTGTTAAAAGATATATACGGACAGGCACATCTCATGGAGACGCTGGATATATGGGATATGCAGCTGGTGGCATACGGGACAAAAGTGCTGGAGAGAAGAAGAGAGTTTATTTCTGAAGTAAATGAAATAATTTCTGAAATACATTATAAACTGACCGGCGGGAAGGAAAAAATCATGCTGACCTACGAGGAGAGCATAGGAAACCTTACGCTGGAGCAGGCTCTTAAGAAGAACAGGGAGCGGGATATCCGTCTGAAAAGTACGTCTGTGGGACCTCACAGGGACGACATATGTTTCATGACGGAGGGGGGACTGGACATCCGCAAATTCGGTTCCCAGGGACAGCAGAGGACAGCTGCTCTTTCTCTGAAGCTCTCGGAGATCGAGCACGTAAAACGGCTGATCGGAGATACACCGATACTTTTGCTTGACGATGTGTTGTCTGAACTGGACAAACACAGGCAAAACTATCTGTTAGACAGTATACATGACATACAGACGATAATTACCTGTACCGGACTTGATGAATTCGTGAATCACCGGTTTTCCATAAACAAGATTTTTCATATCAGGAACGGGCAGGCAGTAAAAGCAAATTAGGAGGTTATTAAATGGGTGCATCAGGAACAGAATTTGACGCTGAATATGGGGCGGATCAGATCCAGATACTGGAAGGCCTGGAGGCTGTGCGGAAAAGACCGGGTATGTATATCGGCAGCACTTCCGTGAGAGGTCTTCACCATCTGGTATATGAGATCGTGGACAATTCGGTGGATGAGGCTCTGGCAGGTTACTGTGACGAGATTCAGGTGGACATCAATAAAGACAACTCGGTGACAGTCAGCGACAACGGCCGCGGAATCCCTGTGGGAATTAACCATAAGGCAGGTCTCCCGGCTGTTGAGGTGGTGTTTACCGTCCTTCATGCCGGCGGAAAATTCGGCGGCGGGGGATATAAGGTATCCGGAGGCCTTCACGGCGTAGGTGCATCTGTTGTAAACGCGCTTTCCGAGTGGCTTGAGGTGGAGATCTACCACGAGGGACAGATCTACAAACAGCGCTATGAGCGGGGAAAAGTCGCATATAAACTGAAAGTGATCGGTGAATGTGAACCGGACAGAACGGGGACAAAGGTTACGTTTCTTCCGGACAAGGAGATCTTTGAGGATACTGTTTTTGACTATGATACGCTCAAACAGCGTTTTCGTGAGATGGCATTTCTGACAAGAGGACTCCGCATTGTTCTTCGGGACTGGAGAGGGGAAGAGCTTCACGAGCACACCTTCCACTATGAGGGAGGCATCAAGGAGTTCGTGTCCTATCTGAATAAGAGCAAAACGCCTCTCTATGACCAGATTATTTACTGCGAGGGAACAAAGGACGGCGTGTATGTGGAAGTTGCCATGCAGCACAATGATTCCTACACGGACAACACATACGGATTTGTAAATAATATTACAACTCCTGAGGGCGGAACCCATGTGGAGGGATTCAGAAGTGCGCTGACAAAGACATTTAATGATTATGCAAGAAAGAATAAACTTTTAAAAGACAGTGAAGCAAATCTTACCGGGGAAGATATTAGGGAAGGTCTGACCGCTATCATCAGCGTCAAGATCGAGGATCCCCAGTTTGAGGGACAGACGAAACAGAAGCTCGGAAACAGTGAGGCAAGAGGTGCGGTCAATAATATTGTGAGCACCCAGCTTGAGATCTTCCTGGAGCAGAACCCGAACGTGGCAAAACTGACTGTTGAGAAGTCCGTTATGGCGCAGCGCGCAAGAGAGGCTGCGAGAAAAGCCCGGGATCTGACAAGAAGAAAATCCGCCCTGGAAGGTATGTCCCTGCCCGGAAAGCTTGCCGACTGTTCCGACAAGGATCCGGCAAACTGTGAGATCTACATCGTAGAGGGAGATTCCGCCGGCGGTTCCGCGAAGACAGCGCGTGACCGTGCCACCCAGGCGATCCTTCCGCTGAGAGGAAAGATCCTCAATGTGGAGAAGGCAAGGCTTGACAGGATCTATTCCAATGCGGAGATCAAGGCGATGATCACGGCATTCGGAACCGGAATCCACGATGATTTTGATATCACAAAACTGAGATACCACAAGATTATTATCATGACAGATGCCGATGTGGACGGCGCCCATATCAGTACGTTATTATTGACATTCCTCTATCGTTTTATGCCGGATCTGATCAAAGAGGGGTATGTATATCTGGCACAGCCGCCTCTCTATAAGCTGGAGAAGAATAAAAAAGTCTGGTATGCATACAGCGATGAGGAGCTTGCGAGCATCATCAACGAAGTGGGAAGAGACAGCAACAACAAGATCCAGCGCTACAAAGGTCTGGGAGAGATGGATGCGGAGCAGCTCTGGGAGACCACCATGGATCCGGAACACAGGATTCTTCTGAAGGTGACCATGGACGAGGAGACTTCTTCCGAACTCGACCTTACTTTCACTACGCTGATGGGCGATAAAGTCGAACCCCGAAGGGAATTTATCGAAGAGAACGCGAAGTATGTCAGAAACCTGGACATCTGATAATTTTTTATTAAGGAGATAAGACATGGAAGATAATATTTTTGATAAAGTCCACGAGGTCGACCTGAAGAAGACGATGGAGACTTCCTATATCGATTATGCCATGAGCGTAATCGCAGCCCGGGCGCTTCCTGATGTAAGAGACGGACTCAAACCCGTGCAGAGAAGAATTCTCTATTCGATGATCGAACTGAATAACGGACCGGACAAGCCGCATCGTAAGTGTGCGCGTATTGTCGGTGATACAATGGGTAAATATCATCCCCACGGAGACAGTTCCATCTACGGAGCCCTGGTAAATCTGGCGCAGGACTGGTCTACCAGATACCCCCTTGTCGACGGACACGGAAACTTTGGTTCCGTGGACGGAGACGGCGCTGCCGCGATGAGGTACACGGAGGCGCGTCTGAGCAGAATTTCCATGGAGATGACAGCGGACATCAATAAGGATACCGTTGATTTTGTACCGAACTTTGATGAGACAGAGAAAGAGCCGACCGTGCTGCCGTCAAGATTTCCCAATCTTCTGGTGAACGGAACTTCCGGTATTGCAGTCGGTATGGCGACGAATATTCCGCCCCACAACCTGAGAGAAGTTATCGCTGCGGTTGTGCGGATCATTGACGATCAGATCGAAGATAAAGAAGAGACGACCATCGACGAGATCCTTCAGATCATCAAGGGGCCGGATTTCCCGACGGGAGCAGAGATCCTCGGAACAAGAGGGATCGAGGAGGCGTACAGGACCGGAAGAGGCAAGATCAGGGTCCGCGCTGTGACGAACATTGAACCCATGCAGAACGGGAAGAACAGGATCATTGTCACAGAGCTTCCGTTTATGGTAAACAAGGCTAGGCTGATTGAGAAGATCGCGGATCTTGTGAAAGAGAAAAAGATCGACGGAATCACAGACTTAAGCGACCAGTCGAGCCGCGAGGGAATGAGAATCTGCATCGAGCTCCGGCGGGATGTGAATCCCAATGTGATCCTGAACCAGCTTTACAAACATACCCAGCTTCAGGATACATTCGGCGTGATTATGCTTGCTCTTGTAAATAATCAGCCAAAGGTTATGAATCTTCTGGAGATGCTTAATTTTTATCTGCAGCATCAGGAAGAGGTTGTAACAAGAAGAACAAAATACGATCTCAATAAGGCGGAAGAGAGAGCCCATATTTTACAGGGTCTGCTTATCGCCCTTGACAATATCGACGAGGTAATCCGGATCATCAGAGGATCCGCCACAGTCCAGATCGCCAAGACGGAATTGATGGAGCGGTTCGGACTGACAGATGTGCAGGCACAGGCGATCGTAGACATGCGTCTGCGTGCTCTGACCGGTCTGGAAAGAGAGAAGATCGAGACGGAATACGCCGAGCTGATGAAGCGGATCGGCGAGTTGAAGGCAATTCTTGCCGACAGGAAACTGCTTCTTGGCGTAATTAAGAAAGAGATTCTCGTGATTTCCGAGAAGTACGGAGATGACAGAAGAACCAAGATCGGATATGATGAGTTTGACATTTCCATGGAAGATCTCATACCGAGAGAAAACGTGGTTATTACCATGACGAATCTGGGATATATCAAGCGGATGAGCATGGATACCTTTAAGAGCCAGAACCGCGGCGGAAAAGGTATCAAAGGCATGCAGACGCTGGAGGATGATTATATCCGCGAACTGTTCGTCACCACAACGCACCATTACATTATGTTCTTTACGAATAAAGGACGTGTTTACCGGCTGAAGAGCTACGAGATCCCGGAGGCGGGAAGAACGGCAAGGGGAACCGCGATCATCAATCTCCTTCAGCTGATGCCGGATGAAAAGATTACAGCCATGATTCCGCTCTATGAATATGAGGACGGAAAATATCTGTTCATGGCGACGGAGAAAGGTCTGGTCAAGAAGACGCCGATCGGCGAGTACGCAAATGTAAGAAAGACCGGACTTGCCGCCATTGTTCTCAGAGAAGATGACAGGCTGATCGAGGTGAAGGTGACAGACAATAAGCAGGATATCCTTCTCGCTACGAAATACGGCCAGTGTATCCGCTTCAATGAGCAGGATGTACGTCCGACAGGCAGAGTTTCCATGGGTGTGAGAGGCATGAACTTAACTGACGGCGATCTTGTAGTAGGAATGCAGATCAGCAGTCAGGGCGAATATCTGCTTGTAGTATCGGAAAAAGGTATGGGCAAGCTCACGGAAATGAGCGAATTCACACCGCAGAACCGCGGCGGAAAAGGTGTGAGGTGTTACAAGATCACTGAGAAGACCGGCAATGTGGTGGGAATGAAAGCTGTGGATCAGGACAGTGAAATTATGATTATCAATACCGAAGGAATTATTATCCGCATGAAATGTTCTGATATCTCAGTATACGGAAGAATCACATCAGGAGTAAAACTGATTAATCTTCCTGAAAATGAAAAGGTAGCCAGTGTTGCAAAAGTGAGAAAGGCTTCCGCGGAAATCGACGGAGAACAGATTGAGATCTCCGAAGATGGAGAAGAGGAGAAAGCGGAGACGGAATAATCCGCCGGCTCCGGAAAGAAATAAGAGGTTTGGCTGTTTCAGTAAGATGAAGCGGCTGAGCCTCTTTTTTATTGAAATATGATAAGTAATTATTGAGATATAATAAGTAATTATTGAGAAAAAGAATAAATTTATTGAAAAACAA
>CBJMC01400__coassemble_2291_pt1 | contig 8809 bp, 8 predicted proteins | sample CBJMC01400__metabat2_high_PE_029 | metagenome-assembled genome bin CBJMC01400 | reverse complement strand
ATAATTACTGTGGCAAGTTGATCGATGGGGCGAGATACAATTATGAATACAATCCGGAAACACATACGATCACATTTCAGGTACCGGATTCAACAGCTATGGTGTTGATGTATGAATATACATTTGACCTCGGTAATAAACAGTCAACTACCATTAAAAATGAGGTCAGTCTGACCGGCATTAAGGACAGCAAAACGGAAGAAACAACGGAGCTTCATGAGACATCATCTTCAGCGAGTGCCAGCAGACGTGTGCTGACTATTTATAAGGTTGATTCTACTAATTACGGAAAACATCTGGCAGGGGCCGAGTTTGGCCTGGAAATGTTTAACCCTAAGTGGGCGGCATGGACAGATAAAGACAATAATGAAAATATAATCAGGTTCAAAACAGATGAGAATGGAAAATTTGATCTGATCAGGGATGACAATACAGTCTGGACGAATTTTGAATTCCATGATATGACCCTTTACCGTTTACAGGAGACAGACGCTCCCGAAGGCTATACGAGAGATGATTCGTATTACTATTTTGTTTGGACCGGTGGGAAGTCTATTGACGAAAGCCGGGATGGAATGCGGGATACACTTCAGGAAGCCGGGGTAAATGAAGATGAGGTAATGTTTATTGAGGCAAGCTTTACGTCAGTCTATATTCCAAATGAACCGACAGATATTACGGTGCAGAAGATTTGGACAGATAAGGATGGCAGAGAACTGACTGATCCACAAAATGACGGCATTAAGGTTCAGCTTTACAGGCAGACGGCCGAGACCAATGGAAAAACAGTAACTGTGGTATCAAAAGGACACCAGAGTTGGTCAACAACCCATAGAGAGACAATCGATGTGGCTTCAGGCAGTGACCTTACGATTCAGATTACCGGTGTGTATATAAACAGCCTTACGATCCGGATTGGAAATAGCGATCCAATAGATGTTGAGACAGGAAACGGTCAGGTCTGGGTGTATACGCTCCATGGTATAACAGAGGATACAGATATCACAATCGTTCCGACAGATACAGAGGAGGGGAACAGTTTTGGTTCTATTTCTTTCCATGATTATATGGAACCGTATCTGGTTCCCACTGGAACGGCAACAATGATAGAGGAAGTAACACTTTCAAATAGCAATAAATGGACGAAAACATGGGATGGGAATGAACTTTTAAAAGTCGATGATTATGGTAATCCATACTATTATACGGTGAAAGAAGAAGTCCCTGACGGATATACCGTTATTTATTCTTCAAACAATAATTCCGGGATTCAGGCTGGAGAAATCACCATTACCAATCAGGCAAACGGCTACATCCTTCCGGAAACTGGCGGAATCGGAACCAAAGTTTATATCGCAGGAGGCGCAATCCTCATGATGTCATCCTGCTTGTTTGGCGGCTATCGGATGAGACGCAAAAGGGAAAGGAGGCGGAGATAAGATCAAGTCTCTTCGGCGACTACCTTTTGCGCCGAAGCCGAACCGCACAAATATAAAGCAACTTTAAAACGAAGAAAGTAAAGAAATAGGAGAAAAAAGATGAAGAAGCTAAAAAAGATTTTCGCATTAGTTCTTGCGGCAGCTATGGTGTTGGCAATGAACCTTACGGCATTTGCAACAGAAACTTTGTACACCATCACAGCACCCAATAACACACACACCTACGAGATCTACCAAATTTTCACCGGCGACTACTCTGGGGGCGTCCTGACCAACATTAAATGGGGCAAGAACGGTACGGGAACCACCGGTGAAGCTGTTGATCCTGATATCATCACCGAACTGACCGGTGCTACCGGCAGCGACACCGCAAAACTGGCCGTGATTAAGAAATATGTCAATCTGGATAGCAATAATAAGTTTGACACCGTCTCCAACGGTTCTACGATTAATGTCCCCGGCGGTTATTACCTCATCAAAGATGAGGACGACGCGCTGAAGGACCAAAATGATGCTTACACCCTCTACATCGTGGAGGTCGCGGATGATGTGACCATCACCCCAAAATCCGATGTGCCTGAATTTGAAAAGAAGGTCAAGGATACGGATGACACTGCCGGAACCACCACTAACTGGCAGGACTCCGCTGACTGGGATATCGGTGATAAAGTGCCCTTTCAACTGAAAGGCACCGTGACCTCCAAATATGATGATTATAAGGCCTATCAGTTTATCTTCCACGACCACGAGAGCAATGGCCTGACCTTCGACTCCTCTTCCGTTAAGGTTTATGTAGACGGCACTGAGATTAAGAGCGGCTACAACGTTGTCACCACCGGTCTGGAGGATAATGGCTGCACCTTTGAGGTCGTTTTTGATGACCTGAAAGATATCACCTCTGTCCATGCCGGTTCTGTCATCACTGTGGAGTATCAGTCTGAACTCAACGAGAATGCTGTGATCGGTTCCGCCGGTAACCCCAATACCGCCAAGCTGGAGTTCTCCAACAACCCCAACGATGAGCAGGGCGGTGAGACCGGAACCACTCCCGATGATACTGTTATTGTCTTTACTTATAAGACCGTCATCAATAAGGTTCGCCTGGCAACAAGCGAGGAGGAAGAGGGGCGAGACGAGAATGGATATATCCGCTTGGCGGGCGCTGACTTCCAACTTGAGAAGTTTGTGGCCAATGCAGATGGCAGCGAGGTTTACAATGGTAAAAATGGTAGGTGGACAGAAGTTACTAACAAGACTACCGGAGAAGATAAAACCACCTTTACCTTCTCCGGTCTGGATGATGGCTACTACCGCCTGACTGAGACGGCGACGCCTAGTGGCTTCAACACCATTGTTCCCATTTATTTCACCATTACTGCTGAACATGACGTGCTTTCGGACAGCCCCACTCTCACCAGCCTGAATGGCACTGTCACTACTGGCGAGATTACATTTACGCCTAACGAGGGTGAGGGCTCTCTGTCAGCCAATGTTGTCAACAAGTCCGGTCTGGAACTGCCTCAAACAGGTGGAATCGGAACAACGGTATTCTACATACTGGGCGGTATCCTTGTAATCGGCGCGTCTGTAGTTCTGATTGTGAGAAGACGTATGAATACAGATAAATAACGAACAATATCAGCCAGAATAATTTTATGTGCGGGAGGCTGAACAGCCTCCCTGCACAGCAGTAAGGAGAGTCCTATAAATTATGAAGATAAGAAAATCTACATTATTGCTCATAGGTATATTCATTATAGGCCTGTCTTTACTGCTGTATCCGACAGTAAGCGATTATTGGAATTCTTTTCATCAGACAAGAGCGATAGCAGCATATACTGATGTAGTGGAGAATCTGGATGACGAGTCTTATGAGAAGATGCTGGAGGAAGCACATGCATATAATAATACACTGACGAATAGCAATAACAGATTTATTCTTACGGAAGAAGAGGAGACATATGAGTCTCTGCTCGATATTACCGGCACTGGTATTATGGGATATATTGAGATCCCAAGTATCCGCTGTTCGCTGCCGATCTATCATGGTACAGATGATGCAGTGCTTCAGATCGCAGCAGGACATGTGCCCGGTTCGTCTCTTCCTGTCGGAGGAGAGAGCACGCACTGTGTCCTCTCCGGACACCGGGGACTTCCGTCCGCCAAGCTGTTCACTGATCTGGATGAGCTGACAGTTGGAGACATTTTCGTACTGCACGTGCTGGATGAAGTGCTGACCTATGAGGTTGACCAGATCCACATCGTGGAGCCGGAAGACCTGGATCTTCTGGGAATCGAGGAGGGGCAGGACTTATGTACTCTTGTAACCTGTACGCCCTATGGCATTAATTCCCATCGGCTCCTGGTTCGCGGGCACCGCATTGAAAATCTGGAGAGTGCATCTTCCGCACGTGTTCCGGCGGATGCCGTACAGGTTGATCCGGTCATGGTCGCGCCGGTAGTAGCGGCGCCCATGCTGCTGATATTGCTGATCTGGGTACTGGTCGGCAGTTCTAAGAAGAAACAAGGAAAAAAGAAGAAGTAAGTGAGGTGGTGGCAATGAAACTACATCAATTTCGGAAAAGGTTTGCAATTCTTCTGGCAGCGCTGCTGCTTTTACCGTGCTTCGCGTTGACTGCTTTTGCCTACGAGACAGTTGACACAGGCCGGGAGGCTTCTCTGACAGTATATTTCGGAGACGGGGAGAATGATTTTTCCGGTGTGGAATTCCGGGTCTACAGGGTGGCAGATGTATCTGAGACGGGGGAAATGATCCTCGCCGGTGATTTTGCCGGGTATCCGGTCTCTCTGGAAGAACTTGACAGTTCCGGGTGGAGAGCACTGGCGCAGACGGTAGACGCCTATATTGCCCGCGACGGGCTGCTGCCGCTCAGAGAAGCCGGGACAGGAGAGAGCGGCGAGGCGGTGTTTGAAGGACTGCCCGTGGGGCTTTATCTGATTACCGGAGACGCTTATGAGAGTGGAGGGTATACGTACACTCCGGAGCCGTTTTTCATCTGCCTTCCTGATTGGGATGAGGAAGACGGGCAGTGGAATTATGACATGTCTGTCTCCTGCAAATTCGACAGCAGACAGGTGCCGCCCACTGAGAATACAGTGCGCCGCAAGGTGATGAAGATCTGGAAGGACGACGGGAATGAGCAAAAACGTCCGGAAGAGATTACAGTTCAGTTGTTAAGGGATGGAACTGTGTACGATACGGTAACTCTGGATGAGAGCAACAACTGGCGTTATGAATGGACAGATCTGGATGAGGATTCCAGATGGCAGGTGGCTGAGTATGAGACGCCGGAGGATTATACGGTGTCGGTAAGCCGGGAAGGCATCACTTTTGTAATGACAAACACATATCAGCCGGATACACCGGATACGCCCGGGACGCCGGACACGCCGGATACTCCTGATACGCCATCGTCTCCCCGGCTTCCTCAGACCGGGATGCTCTGGTGGCCGGTTCCGCTGCTTGCCTTTGGAGGCATCCTGCTTTTCCTGATCGGATGGGGGAAACGGAGAAATGAAGATAACCGGCAGGAAGACTGAAAAGAGATCTGGGAAGAGACCCGGGAAGAACCCCGGGATCTGGTTCATGCGGGGCGGAGTGCTGATGATCGCAGCGGCTCTTCTGCTGACCCTGTTTAATCTCTGGGATGAGTATCGCGCGGACAGGGCGGCAGAGCAGGTGCTTGAGCAGATGGCGGTACTGCCGGAAAATGCGGATACGCCTGAAGAGCAGGAGATTCCGGATTATCTTCTGAATCCGGATATGGAGATGCCTGCTCTGGAGATTGATGATCACGATTATATCGGCATCCTGGATATTCCTGCTCTGGAACTTACGCTTCCCGTCATGAGCGAGTGGAGTTATCCGAATCTGAAAATTGCACCCTGCCGGTACGCGGGAACTGCATATAAGAACAATCTGGTTATTGCTGCGCACAACTACAGCACCCATTTCGGGCGGATCCGGGATCTGGCTGCAGGGGACAGGGTGACATTTACCGATGCAGATGGTAATGTATTTTCTTATACTGTGGCTGAGGTTCAGACGCTGGAGCCCATGGCTGTGGAGGAGATGACGGACGGCGGCTGGGCGCTGACGCTGTTTACCTGTACATTTGGCGGGAGGAACCGTGTGACGGTTCGGTGCGACCTGGATGAGAATGCTATCCGCAGCTATTGAAATATGGAGAAATAAAAAGACTGACAGACCGGGGATCCTGAGATCCATCCTCTCTCTGTCAGTCTTTGTTTTACCGGCTGCCCGAGCTGCCGCGCGCTGAGTAGTCCGTACGGTTGACCGTGTGCATCATATCCTTGGATGAATTGACCCAACGGGATTTTTCCGCCTCGTAGCGCTCGAACAGCCATGCAACGGCCTGATCCATACCCTCGTCCGAGAGGGGGAATGTGGCGCTTTCTTTCTCCTCGTCCGGAGTATCTTCAAAACACCATGGTTCCGGATAGATATATACGGTAAAGGTAGTGCTGCTCTTGCCGTCGTCGCCGCGGAAATAGTAGCGCATTCCGTTGTGGCTCCCGGAAAAGGGTTCCTTTTTCAGCCCTCCGACGGGAACAAGTCTTTTGTCGATCATATGTGGTTCCTCCCTGAGATGTTCTGTATCCTATTATAGAACGGATGCGGGCAGGATACCAGAGTTTTTTGCCGGATCTGCCGTGCGGCTGACCAGAGGTTCTTTATTTTGCGGCAGCCTCGGCAAATTCTGTGGTCACAAGATCCTCGTAGGGAACCCGCTCCTCGAGCTCTCCGGCGCTTTCCAGAATATCCTGAAGCAGGTCGAAACTGCTCTCCTCAAAGATGAGGTCGCTCTTCCACGTATCCTGATTGTAGTAACGGGTAACGATGGTGGTAATTGTCGCCAGATCGGTTTCCGGGAACTGCGGTTCGATGATCTCCGCGATTTCCTCCGGTGTGTGCGCCTGCACGTAATCCATGCCTTTCTGCAGGGCGTTGGTAAATCCCTGGATCACATCGGGATTCTCTTCGATATAGCTCTGCTTTGCGCTGAACGCCGTGTAGGGAACATAGCCGCTGTCCTCGCCGAGAGACGCCACTACATAGCCTTTGCCCTCGGATTCCAGGGATGTGGCCCCCGGCTCGAACTCTACGGTGAAGTCGCCCTGATTTTCAGCAAATGCGGCTGCCGTGGAGCCGAAATCGATATTCTGGTTGATCTCCAGATCGGTTTCCGGGTCGATGCCGTTCTGCTTCAGAATATACTCGAATACCATTTCCGGCATGCCGCCTTTTCGTCCCCCAAGCACAAGATGGCCTTTTAAGTCTTCCCATTTGAAGTCCGGCATCTCCTCACGGGCTACGAGGAAGTTACCGGCACGCTGGGTGAGCTGTGCAAAATTCACCACATAATCGGTGGCGCCTTCCGCATAAGTGTAGATGGACGCCTCGGAGCCCATGAAGCCGATCTCAGCTTCGCCGGAGATTACGGCGGTCATGGTCTTGTCGGCCCCGAACGGAGTTAGAAAGTTAGGCGAAAACACCTTACAAAAAATCCACATAATCAACCGTACAGTCCGGCTTCAGATGAATCTGCCGGATCGTATTGTGCCAGAATGTCCTCTTGTTTTCCGCAGTCAGTGCCTGGTAGATTTCCCGAAAATCCTTTTTCAGAAGAGATTCTATAAAAGAGTAGTCCGGTTCAGGTTCTATGATGACATGGCTCAGGGCATTGATTTCTCTTTCAAGAGTATCGTACTCCTTGCTGTAGTAGTCCCTGGTGATCCGGGATTTTTGGAACAGATAGTTCAGACGTTCCATCTCTTTATGGATCTGTTTTTCAGTGCGGACTGCAACGGGATTTTCCGCTTTTCGCTTTTGAATGTTGTTTACCCGGATTCTGCACTGCTCATATTCGTGTTCCAGATTATCCAGCAGATAGCATTCGATCAGATTCTGGCTTAATCTGTGCCTGTTGGTGCAGATCCAGTCGATCATTGCCCGGTTGCAGCGGTAGTAACAGTAATCCCGCTTTTCTCCGGTTCTCCGGTTGACGACCGATTTGCATCCGGTGCCGCATAAAATCTGACCGCATGACGGACAGCGGATCATTCCGGAAAAATAGTAGATCCGTCCCGATGGCGCTTTTTTGATGTTCCTGCAGCTTATTTCCTGCAGGCGAACCCAACGCTCTTCCGAAACATAGGCAGGACAGTACGGAATTCCGCGGTATGTGCCTTTGTAGAATTCACTTGACAGCATAGTGCGGAGCATGCTGTAGGAAAAATTCGGATCATAGGTTCTCTGCATATATCTGAGCGTTCCCTGCTTGGTCTGATGCTTTTCAAAGTAATCATAAAATGCATTTACCATCTCTTCCTGCTCCGGATCTTTTATCATACATTTCTTTCCGTCCACAATTCCCACTTTGTATCCCCGTGGCATATTGCAGTCTCCGAAAATTACCTTGCCCTGTCGGATTGAAGCTTCGTTTACAAACTTGATACGCTCAGATGTAGTATCCACCTCGTTTTGACCGATCGAGAGTACCACGTTGAGCTGGAGACGTCCGTCTCTGGTTTCCATGTTAATCCCAGGCTCCGATGCAGATATCCAGCGAACTCCGTATTCGTCCAGAATATCCTGAACTTTGTAAAAATCTGACATGTTGCGGAACCACCGGTCCAGGCGCCAGAACAGGATCACATCGATCTTTCCGGCTTTGACGTCTTCCAGGAGCGCGCGGATGGCCTTACGCTTTTTCAGTTCTTTCCGGGCGGTCTTCCCCTCATCTGCATAGATCCCTACAATGATCATGCCGTGCTCCTTCGCGTATTGCTCAAGATAATGCCTCTGAGCGTCCAGGGATTTGCCGTGGATCATCTGCTCTGATGTACTGACGCGGATATAGATTGCGCAGCGCAGGATTTTCTTGTGCATAGCATCATCTCCTTCTGTAATTGTATTTAAAAACAGGTACAAAAATAACAGGCAGATCATGAACTTATGTTATGGACTGCCTCTGCTTCATGGAGCATATGAAGATTTACACAAATTACGGGAGATATACACGAGAGATTCAAGCCGGAGCGCAAAATACCGGAAACCCGGACAATCAGGGGTGCATACATTTTAGAGAGGTGGTGCATGTGGATATCGAAAAGATCATAGAAATCCTGGTCGGTTTACTTGCAGAACAGGAGAAAGTAACAATTGAATATACGATGGAGAAACCCGCGTAAGCGGGAGAGACAGTGTACTTTACAAAAGAGAATAAAAAAGCTATAATATGAATACAATAAGCAGAGAGATATTTGAAGTAGAGATTGTGCTGCTACGCACCCTATGGGTCAAAAGAAATGCGGGAAGGGGCACA
>CBJMC01400__coassemble_2209_pt1 | contig 9098 bp, 9 predicted proteins | sample CBJMC01400__metabat2_high_PE_029 | metagenome-assembled genome bin CBJMC01400 | reverse complement strand
TTATAACAAAGGAGGTCTCTTTATCTAGGGCTTAAAGCCGGCTTGGGATCCACTTACATAGCAAGTGGTTTATTTGGATTTCTATCCAAACATAATAAAATTGCCCGCAGAAAATTCTACGGACAATTTTATGCCTAATCATCATGGTGAGGCTCAAACCATTCCAAAGAACTTCAAAGCATCCGTGATCGCCGCTTCCTTTTCCGGCGGGCATTTCGGTTGTCTGGAATTCTCGGACTTCGGTTTGTTATAGTTCTCACGCTCAATAATGCCGTATTTCTGTTTGACCTGGGCGATATAGAGGTGGCTGACTTTCAAGCCGGTATGTTCCAGCACATACTCCCTGATTTCCTCATAAGTGGCCTTGCTCTCCGCTGTTGTCAGATCCAGCTCGTCCATATCCAACTCAACCTCGATATGTTCCTTTACATTAAGTTTGGACAAAAGACATACCGTCTCTGTATGCACCGTCTGACAGAACTGATCCACCGCCGTCATCCGTTCCACCCGGTACCCTCTCGCCTGGATCATCTCCAGATCCCTCGCCAGGCTTGTCATCTTACACGAGATATACACAATCCGCTCCACGCCGTAATCCAGGATCTTCGGAAGCGCCTTCGGATGGATTCCGTCCCGGGGCGGGTCAAGGACGATTACATCGGGCTTCTCCCGGATCTCATCGAGCACCCGAAATACATCGCCTGCTATGAATTTACAATTGGTAATTCCATTTCTTGCGGCATTTTCTTTTGCAGCTTCCACCGCTTCCTCGACAATCTCCACACCCACCACCTGCTTCGCCACAGGGGCAAGCACCTGGCTGATGGTTCCGGTTCCGCTGAACAGGTCGAAGACCGTCATATCGTGGATATCTCCGATGTACTCCCGCACGGTCTTGTAGAGCACCTCCGCTCCCTGGGTGTTCGGCTGAAAGAATGAGAAAGGCGTGATCTTGAACTCCAGACCGAGCAGCTTATCATAGAAGTAATCCTGGCCGTAGAGAATCCTCGTCTCATCGCTCTTCACCACATCAGACAGGGAATCGTTGATAATGTGCAGAATCCCCACGATTCTGCCTTCCAGCGGCAGAGCGAGGAGCTGTTCTACCAACTCTGTCAGGTCATGTTCCTCCTGGCTTGTGGTCACAAGATTTACCAGGATCTCCCCGGTGGCCTTTCCCCGTCTTAAAAGAAGGTGGCGCAGATATCCCGTGTGCTGCATTTTCCGGTAATAGCCTGCTTTCCTCTCCCGGAAATATTCCAGCACACAGAGCAGGATACGGTTCATATCCCGGTGAACCAGGCAGCAGTCCCCGGCGGTCAGCACGTCGTAAGTGCTTCCTTTCTTGTGCAGTCCCAGGGAAAGGGGACCGTCCTTATATTCATCGCCAAAGGAGAATTCCATCTTATTGCGGTATCCGAACTCCTCCGGCGCAGGCTTTACCCCTTCAAAACGGTACTCTCCCTGCACCGCCCGGTCCATGATCCTGCGGATCTGTTCTTCCTTCATCTGAACCTGAGCCTCATAAGCCATGGTCTGGTACATACAGCCCCCGCAGGCAGGGAAAATACTGCAGAGAGGCTTCCGGGTCTCAAGAGGGGATTTCTCCAGGACTTCCAGAAGCCTTCCTTCTGCATTTCCGTGTTTGAACTTATTCACCGCAAATCTCACTCTCTGGCCGGGGATCCCATTCTTGACAGTCACATATCTGTCCTCTTCTGCCACATACACGATCCCCTTGTTCGGGAAATCGACACGCTCGATCACCTCATCAAAAATCTGTCCCTTTTTCATCTTCGCCTCCACATTCTTTAATTTCTCATTATTGTCCGCACCTGCCCCGACCTTCGGACCTTCTGCACGGTCCTTCGGACTTTCTGTCCGGACAATCGTTTCCTCTTTAAATACCGAATTTAATTACCGGATTAAAATACCGGACAAAACAGGCAGGATGCAGTGTCATCAACCACATCCTGCCTGAATCCTGTTCACATATCCATACACATTTTTCCCGGACATCCATCTCAGCCTGCCGGATATCCTGCCCGCATGCCGAAACTCTAATGCACGCCGGAACTCTTATACCTGGTCGTCCTCGCTGAAATAATCGTCAAAATCATCATCGAAATCGTCTTCAAAATCTTCCAGATAATCCGGTGTAAAGAAGCGGTATACCGCATAAGCGATGGCTGCAACTGCTGCCACGGCACCGATGATGGCAAGGATCCAGATAATCATGTTTTTCTGCTTCTCTTCTTCATTTCTGTGCAGTATCTCTTTGAGTTTTGATTCAGCAATCATGTCTTCTATTTTTTTGTTCATGTCTACACGTCCTTTCCCCGTCCCAAAACGGCGTTTGCTTTCTGTTATTATACCACTATCATTTTCAGATTACTACTAATTTCTATTGAAAATCTTAAGAACAATCTTAAGATGTGCATTTCTTAAGGTTCCACCTTAACCAGTCTTGCAAACGCGGCAAACATCTTCCGCACTCCGGCGTTGTCAAAATCAACCGTTACTTCGTAATCCCTGCCGCCCTCGCGGATATCCTGAACGGTGCCTTCCCCGAATTTCACATGGCGAACCCGGTCGCCCACCTGATACGGGAGAGAACCTCCCTTTTCCGCCCGGAGCTGGCTGCCTTTCTGCAGAGCGGAAAAAGGCACTGCGCGGAATGCCTGTTTCGCCTGGGCGTATGTATTCTGCACGGGGATCTCCGTATCCTTTTCGATCTTCCGATGTCCGGTCTCGATCAGTTCCATGGGGATTTCCTTGATAAAGCGGGACATTTTATTGTACTGGGTCTCGCCCCGCACCATGCGCTTTCTCGCACAGCTGAGGGTAAGTTCCTGTTCCGCCCGGGTGATTCCCACATAGCAGAGCCTCCGCTCTTCCTCCAGTTCTTCGCCGTCATCCGCCATAATCGTCATATAGCTCGGGAACAGTCCATCCTCCATACCTGCCAGATAGACATGGGGGAACTCCAGTCCCTTCGCACTGTGCAGAGTCATAAGCACCACATAATCCTGGCTTTCGTCAAGGCTGTCGATATCTGCCACCAGGGCAACCTCCTCCAGGAATCCGGCAAGAGACGCCTCCTCGTTCCGGTCCGCACAGGATTCCTCATAAGCCGCAGCCTTGTTCAGGAGCTCATCGATATTCTGGATTCTCGCCTCCGCATCCTCCTTGTCATCTGCTTCCAGCTCCTGCACATAACCGGTCTTTTCGATCACTTCCTTCAGAAGATCGGTAATGCTCTCCCCTGCTGCCTGTCCCTTAAAATATTCGATCAGCGCGGCAAAGGAGTCCAGTTTGGACGCGCTGCGCCCGATTCCCGGGATCAGATCCGGCGCCATCAGCGCCTTGTAAAAGCTGATGCCCCTCTCATCCGCAGACTCCTGGATCCGGTTCACCGTAGTCAGCCCGATTCCCCGCTTGGGAACATTGATGATCCTGCGTACCGCCAGATCATCCTGCCCGTTGTCTATGGTTTTCAGGTATGCCAGAAGATCCTTGATCTCCCTGCGCGCATAGAAATTGATGCCGCCCACGATCTTGTAGGGAATATTCATGGCGACAAATTTCTCCTCAAAGAGACGGGACTGGGCATTGGTCCGGTAGAGCACCGCGTTGTCGTTATAAGACGCGCCATCCCGTACCTGTCTCTGTATATCTTCCGCGATAAAATCCGCCTCATCGTAAGCCGTGTCGAACTGACGGAGATGGATCTTGTCGCCCTCCCCGTTCGCCGTCCACAGCGTCTTGTCCTTCCGCCCGGTATTGTTTCGGATCACGCTGTTCGCCGCCTCAAGAATATTTCCCGTGGAACGGTAGTTCTGCTCCAGTTTGACCACATACGCATCCGGGAACTCCTTCTCAAAATCAAGGATGTTCCTGATATTCGCTCCCCGGAATTTGTAAATGGACTGGTCGTCATCGCCCACCACGCAGAGGTTTCTGTATTTTCCCGCCAGAAGCCTCACAAGCTGGAACTGCACCGTGTTCGTATCCTGATACTCATCTACCATAATATACCGAAACCGCTCCTGGTAATTCTCCAGCACATCCGGCTGGGTCTGGAAGAGCTGCACGGTCTTTACAAGGAGATCGTCAAAATCCAGGGCATTGTTGGACTTCAGCTGTGCCTCGTACTCACGGTAGGCCTTCGCCAGCTTCTGCTTTGATAAATCGCCCCCTGCATTCAGTTCATACTCCTCCGGCGTAACCAGTTCGTTTTTTGCCGAAGAGATCTCGGCAAGAATGGCCCGCTCCCGGATCCGTTTCGTATCGATATCGACCTTGCGGCAGACCTCGCGCATCAGCGTTTTCTGATCGTCCGTATCATAGATGGTAAAACGGTTGTCATATCCCAGTCTGTCGATAAACCGGCGCAGGATCCTGACGCACATAGAGTGGAACGTGCTCACCCAGATACTCTCGAAGCCGAATCCCACCAGGCTGTCCACCCTCTGGCGCATCTCCCCTGCCGCCTTATTTGTAAAAGTGATGGCAAGGATATTCCAGGGATTCACGCCCCGCTCCTCAATCAGATAAGCGATCCGGTGAGTCAGCACCCTGGTCTTTCCCGAGCCGGCCCCCGCCAGGATCAGAAGGGGGCCGTCCGTGTGAAATACCGCTTCTCTCTGAGGTTCATTCAGTTTATCATAAATACTCATAACTCTCTCCTGTTCTGTCATTTTTGCGCAAACTGTAACTATCATTATCGAACACACATTCCCGATTGTCAACCTTATTTTCGGCTTGCCATCTGGTTTTTATTACTATATAATAAATACATCGGGGTGATAATATGACAATTGATACAAATGATATTCTGAACAGTATTCTTGAAAGCCTTTCACGCGTTGATTATATCCGCCCGGGGGAGATCCCGAACATCGATCTGTATATGGATCAGGTCACTACATTTATGGATAAAGAGCTCTCCTCCACCAGAAGATATGCGGACGACAAGATACTGACCAAAACCATGATCAACAATTATGCAAAGAACAATCTTCTTCCCCCTCCGGTGAAGAAAAAATACTCCCGGGAACATGTACTGTTTCTTATCTTTATCTACTACTTTAAAAATATTCTTTCCATCAAAGATATCGAGACCGTGCTAAAGCCCCTCAGGGACAAATACTTTTCCGGGGAAGGAAGCATTGAACTGGCGGAAATCTATGAGGAAATCTGCCGTATGGAAAAAGCCCGGGTCGAACCGCTCAAGGAAGAGATCCGGTCAACGTATGAATCTGCTGTTTCTTCCTTTGAAAACGTTCCCGACGGAGAGGACCGCGAAGAGCTGAAGATGTTCGCTTTTATCTGCAGCCTCAGCTTTGACGTGTATCTGAAAAAAGCGATTATCGAAAAAATGATCGATGAATTTACAGCGCAGGAAAAAGCGAAGGGATCAAACAGGAAACCGAAAGACTGACATCATATTTTCATGACAGCATATTTTCATGAAACAGGCGCGGCTCAGTATACAGAGCCGCGCCTGATTTTTCTGATCTCTATTCCTGTTCCTCCTTATGGTCGAGCCGTTCAAAGACCATGTCATACCCGTCATTCCCATAATTCAGAGAGCGGTTTACCCTGCTGATCGTCGCCGTCGAAGCGCCGGTCTTCTCCGCAATTTCCAGATATGTCTTCTGTTCCCGGAGCATCCTTGCCACCTCAAATCTCTGCGACAATGAGAGAAGTTCATTGATCGTGCAGATATCTTCAAAAAATATATAGCACTCCTCTTTATTTTTCAGGCTGAGAATCGCGCTAAAAAGATAATCTACTGCCTCTGTTCTGATTTTTTTACTCATAATCTATCAAACTCCTTTTCAGTCAAGCTGCTCTCTTAAATAATAAAAACGGCAGCCGGCACATTTTTCCTGCCAGGCTACCGTTACATTTTAGCACACTAAATTTGTAAAGTCTATCATTTTATAACGATTTATAGAGATTTAGAAAAGGAAGAAGTTTCTCCGGATCCGTCGTCACAACCAGTTCTTCAGGAAAAGCGCAGTATTTCAGCACTTCCTCCACCCGGGAGAAATTTCCCGCATCCGCATAGACGTGGGCATCGCTTCCCGTCGTCACAGGGACCTCATACTGTCTGCAAAGATCCAGCATGGTCAGCATGTTCTCCCGCGTCCCTTTCCTGCTGCTCTGGGGACGCAGCGACGAGTTATTGAGCTCCAGAAGCGTGTGCGTCTCTTTCGCCGTCTTCACAAGCACCTCATAGTCAAAAGGGAATCTTCCGTCATCCGGATGTCCGATAATATTGACATAGGGCTTCTTCATCGTCTCCACATATGCCCTTGTATTCTCCTCGGCCGTATGCTCCAGCCCATAGCACGGCGGATGGATGCTCGCGACCACAATATCCAGATCACGGCATGTCTTTTCCGGCAGATCGATGTTCCCGTCAGGATCCATGATATTGACTTCCGCCCCGAGCAGAAGCCGGATTCCGCACATCTCTCTCGGTACTACATCCAGATTCTGAAAATAAAACAGCCCGCAGGTTCCCGGCATCTCGGGCGCGTGCTCCGTGATCGCCAGCGCCTGAAGTCCCTTCGCAGCCGCAGCCTCCGCCATCTCCCGCATGGTATTGTATGCATGGCCGCTGGCCAGTGTATGGGAATGTGTATCTACTTTAAATATCATATCTCTGTTTCCTCCTCAATTACTCAGCATATCATCACTGCCGGCTTATTATAGCACGATTTTTCTTTTCGGGAAAGTCCGGCATCTGTTCATAAAACATCCCGGAACGGACATACTGTTCTCAGAACAAATCCATAACCGAGGTGACAAACATGAAGAACATGAAGACAAACCAGGAACTGATCGACAGCTGCGATTATCTCTCCAATGCAGCTTCTGCAACTGATTTTACCGGTCTGATCCCATCCCTCCCCGAGACTGAAGCGGAACTGGAATCATACAAAGACCTCTACACCTTCCGTCCGCCTTCCTCGGAAACGCCGGAAAAGGAAAAGTAAGCGTCCCGCACTGTCGAAAATCAACAGGGAAAACCTCTCTTAAAACGACGAAATGTTGCAATTTTCCATTGTTCTCGACACTTCAAAATGCTATAATAGGTATGTTGTAAATTTTGGCCTTATACGAGAGAGGAGTACAGATATTATGAAGTGTCCAATATGTGGAAAAGACCTTGAACTGCGCAAGAAACAGATTGGCACCAATGAAAACGGTGATCCAATCTTTAATGAATATGCAATCTGCCGTGACTGTAAAAAACAGTGGAATCTGGATAAACAGCGTGCGAAAAAAATAGCTGCCAAAAAGGCTGCTGCAAAGCAGGGGGAGAAGCCGGCAGCCGCATCTGCTGCAAAACCGGCAGCGAAACCCGCTGAGAAACCGGCGGCAAAGCCCGCTGAAAAACCCGCAGCAAAAACCGCTGAGAAACCCGCAGCAAAACCAACGGCAAAGCCAGCTGACAAGCCTGCAGTAAAAACCGCTGACAAACCGGCTGAAAAGCAGGCGGCGAAACCCGCTGAAAAACCCGCTGCAAAAACCGCTGAAAAGCCCGCAGCAAAACCAACTGAGAAACCGGCGGCAAAAACCGCTGAAAAGCCAGCAGCAAAGCCATCGGCCAAAACCGCTGAAAAGCCGGCAGCAAAAACCGCCGAAAAATCCGCAGCAAAGCCAGCGGCAAAACCGGCTGAAAAGCCGGCAGCAAAATCTGCTCAGAAGCCTGCAGCAAAACCCGCTGCAAAAAAGGCGGCATCTGCAGATACAGATACTCCTGCTCATAAGAAGACCACTAAAAAGAAACCTGCTTCGGAACAGCATGAGGCTTCGGAAGACGAGAAGCGCTACGGAAATATTCCTTCCCAGAAGCAGCGCACAAAGAGTGAAAAAGCTGTGCGTAAGGGATATGAAGAGATGTTATCCACAGATCCGGATCACAAGCCTTCGAAAAAGAAAAAAGCAGAGACAGACGCCAGGACTTCCCGCAAAGTGCCGGAACCGCCCGTGGAGGAGACTGACGAATACGAGGATGACTACTATGATGATGTGCCAAGATTCCGGGCAGCACGCATCATCCTTGCAGTCATTTCGCTGGCAGGCTTCGCGTTCTTTGCATACAGAGGCTTTACAACAGGGCTCAGCAGCGTCTCCGCAGGCGATGACTCCAACGCCGGAATGGTCTACATCATTCTTGCCGTGTGCATGCTGGTATCTGCACTGCTGTACCTCATTCTTCAGAAGAAGAATACGATCTTTGCTTTCCTTCTTCCCATGATCGTATATCTGGGAAGCGCGGCATATGCTTTCCTCATGAGAGGCTCCGATATCCAGCTTCTCATCAGCGCTATTGCATCCGCAGTTCTCGCACTGATCTCGCTGATCCTTGCGATTACTTCAAGGGGCGGATACGATGAGTATGACGATGACGAGGACGAGGATTACGAGGATCCTTTTGAGGATGATTACGCTGACGAATAATCTGACGGACTGATCCTCCGCAGAGGTAACTGAATCAGAATACTTTATGGAACGGTGCATATCTCCTGCGCCGTTCCTTTTTTCGTGAACCATCTGTTCTCTCTTCTCATATAATACTACGTAATCTTGAAAACAGACTGGAGGATTCTATGAAAAAGCGTATCACAGGTATTCTGCTCGCCGCTGCACTCTCCTTTTCTCTCTTTACCGGCTGTTCTGCGGGCAGCGACGGAAAAGACAGTGAAAATACTGACCGCGCACAGACAGAGCAGACTGCAGATGAGAACCGGGAAGAGGCTGACAAAACAGAAAAAGAACTTACCGAGGTAACTTTAAACGAGGTGGCTCACTCCATCTTTTATGCGCCCATGTATGTGGCAATCGAGGAAGGATATTTTGAGGATGAGGGAATTGCACTTGATCTCGTGTGCGGATTCGGGGATCGCTTCATAGGCATAAAATGGACATTATAATAGGTATGAAAATACCACCGACCATTTCTGACCGGTGGCAACCAAACTCCATATAATCCAGTAAACAGAAAGATATTTGGCGGGTGTGCCCCTTCCCGCATTTCTTTTGACCCATAGGGTGCGTAGCCACTGTCTTTTCCAATC
>CBJMC01400__coassemble_2201_pt1 | contig 9117 bp, 7 predicted proteins | sample CBJMC01400__metabat2_high_PE_029 | metagenome-assembled genome bin CBJMC01400 | reverse complement strand
AGTGGATGTTGGATAATATTCCAAGTATCGCGGTATTTTCTTCACTGGATGGAAGAATCAGGATGAACGTTCTTGATGCAGAGGTGACAGGAAGTTTATACCTGGATCAGAATATGAAAAAACTGACGCTGGAGCGGATGATCGAAACATACAGTAATGAGCATGTTGAACGATTCAGCACGATCGTTTGGACTGGATATCACTATCTGTCTCTTAATAAGATGCCTCCCAGTATAAAATATGTTAAGCGGGGAAAACTGTCTGACAGCGAAAGTGATAAAATGATATTCCCATTGTCGGGAAAGAATTTGAAGAAATTAATACAGGAATGCGATCAACTGTTGGATCCCGTTCAAGATTTTCTGCAGGAGCTGTATGATAACATTGTTTCCGGAGTTTATGATCATATTCGGGAAAAGATTGAAAATATACCCGACGATGATGGGGCGATAGATGGAAGATTTTGGACGCTGTTGGAGAATCAGTTTTTACAGAGCGAAGAAGAAAAGAAGAAAAATGACCAGGTTTCCGTGTTCCGTGATCTTAGAAATGAAGCGGAGCAGACAGTTTTGTCGGAAAAGGATCAGGATGCCGTTGCAGAAGCGCTGATATTATCAGGAGAGCCAGATGGGCAGGTATTGAAAACTTATTCGCATTATGGAAACGCCTGTAAGGTGCTTCGAAAAACGGTGAAATATTATGCATCTATCCTTTTGCCCCAGAAACAGTTGGAGCGATATGGGGAATCAACGGAATTTAAGAATATGACGCAATATGTTGCAGAAAATTCAATCATGCCCCTTTCTGCTGAAAGAGTGAAGTTGATCTATAGGTTATATATATACGAATGTATGTTTGCTTATCTATATTGGAAAAAGAAGAATCAATTTCAGAGTTATCATATGGTTCTAAGAAAATTGTTGGAAGAACAAAATGAAAGTTGACGCGGTAGTGATAATTTATGCCAAATAATGGGCAGAATATATGTTCGAAAAAAAGTCTGGGGATTGATTTTGAAAGCGTATTTCAAAATCAGCTCCCGGAAAATGAGAGCAATCTATATTGGATTGTTTATAATGTTGTACGACAGGTTGTCCGGAAATATCAAAGTGCAGTTAAGGATGAGAATATGGCAATCGATGTGCAGAAGCTGGCAGAGTATTTAGACATAAAGGTTGTATACCGTTCCATCGCGGTCCGAGAAAATCTGTTTCAGGATGAAGTGGCCGGCTTTATTGATAAGTTCAATTTTGGAATGGGAAATGATTCGTGTATCATCTATGTGAATGAGAATCTTGGAGAACTTTCCCGAAGATATGTGGTGGGGCATGAGATAGGGCATTTTATTCTCAATAACGGGCAGCAGTCAAATAAGGTTGAGTACTGCCGAAATGTTATGCTGCCCAGAAATATAAAAGAAAGAGTCTGTAATCTTCTGGCATCATTCATTTTTATGCCGATAGAATCTGTTATGAAATTGATGGATGAATTCTGCGATGAAAGAAGAAAGAGTGGCGCTGTTCCTATTGATCCAGATGAGTGGCTGCAATATCTTGGATACAAGTTTAAGCTTTCTAATTATCATACAATACTGTGCTTTCAGGATATCCGTAATCTGGCAGGAGTGCTTTATTCCATGGGGTTTTTTGACAAAGCTGATGAGGAACATATGTTTGAAGATGAAGAAGTTAATCAGAATCTGTCCAGATATGAAAAATTGTTTCGATGATCTTGGAGGCATCGGTCTGTGATGCTTTGGTGGTGAAAAGACAGAGTCATTAGTTAAAAAGATTTGCAGAAAATAAAATAAAAAAACAAATAAAGGCTCCGGAAATGGGTACAGCGATGCACCATGCAGTTCTTGAGAAAAAGCAGGAAAACCAGAAGTTAGAGCAACCGGGAGGTTATGACAATGGATAGTTTATTCAGCAGTAACAACTCAGATATTGTTTCATCTGCCAGACTGATATATACGCCTTCACCGTTTGCACGTTCCTCCCTTCTTCATCTGCAGGAGACCGGAACGCTGCAGGCGCTTCATCCACATAAGAATGAACGCTCCGGCCTGAATTCCTGCCTTTTTTTCACAGTGCTGTCTGGTTCCGGTAAGCTTTCCTATAATGGAAAGATTTACGAGCTCTGTCAGGGAGACTGTGTTTTTATTGACTGCAGAAAGTCTTACAGCCATGAGACAGGTGCGGACAGTAATGACCTCTGGTCTCTTCAGTGGTGCCATTTCTATGGCCCCAACATGAATGCGATCTACCGGAAGTATCAGCAGCGCGGCGGCTGCCCTGTTTTCCGTACGGAGCATCCCAAGGACTACTGCAATATTCTGACAGAGATCTATCAGATTGCCGGTTCTGCGGACTATGTCCGAGACATGCGCCTTCACGAGAAGCTTTCTTCCCTTCTGGTTCTTCTTATGGAAGACGCCTGGGATTCCGGAAGGGCGAAAGAGAAGACCGCGGACACTGTGGATATCCAGCGGATTAAGGAATATCTGGATGTAAATTTCATGGAAAAGATCACACTGGATGATCTCGCATCCCGCTTTTTTATCAATAAATATTACCTTCTCACTCTTTTTAAGGAGCACTACGGGGTTACGGTTAATGCTTATCTGAACCAGACCCGGGTGACATATGTAAAGCAGCAGCTTCGTTTTACGGACAAGACGGTTGAGCGTCTGGCTGCTGAGCTGCATATTGAGTCCGCCTACCTGAGCCGCCTGTTTAAAAAGGTGGAGGGGATCACTCCTAGCGAATTCCGGAAGAGATGGAAGGGAAGATGACTTATCTCACGCAGTAAGAACTCAATATTGTGCAGACAGGACTCATTTCTGTGAATTAAAAGTCCGTCTCGTTTCTGATAAAATACTCCTGACAGTCGGGGAATCTGACGGTCAGGAGTATTTGTTATGGCAATGGAAATAGCATATATTTTTATTGCCGGAGAGTATATGGAGGATAACGATAAATGAAAAAAGCACTGATTACCGGTATCACCGGGCAGGACGGTTCTTACCTGGCAGAGTTTCTGCTTGAAAAAGGCTATGAGGTTCACGGCATTACCCGCCGTGCTTCGATCTCAAACACGGCGCGTATTGATCATCTTATGGGGAAAATTACCCTGCATGACGGGGATCTGTCAGATTCTTCATCTCTGATCCGTATTATCAACCTGGTTCAGCCGGATGAAATCTATAACCTTGCTGCGCAGAGCCATGTGCAGGTCAGTTTCGATGTTCCGGAGTATTCCGGAGATGTAGACGCCCTTGGTGTGCTCCGCATTCTGGAGGCGGTCCGCATTCTTAACCTGACGAAGAAGACGAAGATCTACCAGGCGTCCACGTCTGAACTTTACGGCAAGGTGGAGGAAGTTCCACAGAGGGAGACAACACCGTTCCATCCATACAGCCCGTATGCCGTTGCCAAGCAGTATGGTTTCTGGATTACAAAAGAGTACCGTGAGGCGTATGGTATGTTTGCTGTAAACGGAATTCTCTTCAACCATGAGTCCGAGCGCCGGGGGGAGAACTTTGTTACCCGGAAGATCACGCTTGCAGCCGGACGTATTGCGGAAGGACTTCAGGATCATCTGGAGCTTGGAAATATGGACTCCCTGCGTGACTGGGGCTATGCAAAAGACTATGTAGAGTGTATGTGGCTGATCATGCAGCAGGATAAGCCGGACGACTTTGTCATTGCAACCGGCGTGCAGCATACTGTGCGTGATTTCACAGAGAAGGCTTTCGCTGCCAATGGAATAACGATCCGTTGGGAAGGCACAGGGCTTGATGAGAAAGGATACGATGCACAGACCGGAAAGATGCTTGTGTGTGTTAATCCGGAGTGGTTCCGTCCGACGGATGTGGACAACCTCTGGGGCGATCCTACAAAGGCGAAGACGGTTCTGGGATGGAATCCGCAGAAGACTTCTTATGAAGAATTGATTGAGATCATGGCAAAACATGACCGTGAACTTGCAAAACAGGAAAAAGCATTAAAGAATGCAGGAGTGTGAATAAAATGATGGAAAAAGATGCAAAAATTTACGTTGCCGGACATCGGGGAATGGTGGGATCTGCTATTGTGCGTGAACTGCAGCGTCAGGGATATACGAATATTATTACGCGTACACACAAAGAACTGGATCTCTGTCGGCAGGCGGATGTAGAGGAATTTTTTGCGGCGGAAAAGCCGGAGTATGTTTTCCTTGCAGCAGCAAAAGTCGGCGGTATTGTGGCAAACCAGGAAGCACTGGCGGATTTTATGTATGATAACATGATCCTGGAGATGAATGTGATCCATTCTGCATGGCAGAACGGCTGTAAGAAGCTGGAGTTTCTGGGAAGCTCCTGCATTTATCCGCGGATGGCTCCTCAGCCCATGCCGGAAAGCTGTCTGCTGACCAGTGAGCTGGAGAAGACCAATGAGGCATATGCACTGGCGAAGATTTCCGGACTGAAATACTGCGAGTTCCTCAACAGACAGTATGGTACGGATTATATTTCTGTAATGCCTACCAACCTGTACGGACCAAATGACAATTATCATCCGACACACAGCCATGTCCTTCCGGCACTGATCCGCCGTTTCCATGAGGCGAAAGAGCAGAACCTTCCCTATGTGACATGTTGGGGAGACGGTTCGCCGCTCCGGGAGTTTCTGTATGTGGATGACCTTGCCAATCTGTGCGTATTCCTTATGAATAATTACAGTGGAAATGAGACAGTAAATGCCGGAACCGGAAAGGAACTGACAATCAAAGAGCTGACTCAGCTCGTTGCAAAAGTGGTCGGTTACGAAGGAGAGATCCGTTGGGATACTTCCAAGCCAAACGGTACGCCGCGGAAACTTCTGGATGTGAGCAAAGCAACGAAGCTTGGCTGGACATATAAGACAGAGCTGGAAGACGGAATCCGCCTGTCCTATGAGGATTTCCTTCATAACCCGATGAGAGCGGAACGGTAAAGGAGAAAGTTGGCATGAATATAATATTATTGTCGGGGGGATCAGGAAAACGTCTGTGGCCGCTGTCCAATGATATCCGGTCCAAGCAGTTTATCAAGATCTTCCGGGGAGAAGACGGAGAGTATCAGTCCATGCTGCAGCGTGTCTATCATCAGATCAGGAAGGTGGACACGAATGCAACTGTGACTGTGGCCACCAGTAAAGCCCAGGTCTCGGCCATTCACAACCAGTTGGGTGAAAATGTGGGAATCTCGGTTGAACCCTGCCGTCGGGATACATTTCCTGCAATCGCTCTTGCGACAGCTTACCTGGCGGATGTCATGGGTGTTGACCCGGAGGAAGCTGTGGTAGTCTGCCCGGTGGACCCCTATGTAGAGGATGATTATTTTGAAGCCCTCAGGGAACTGGGAAAACAGGCAGAAAAAGGAGAGGCCAACCTTGTACTTATGGGAATCGAGCCGACTTACCCGTCTGAAAAATACGGATATATCATACCGGATAGTGGAGATCGTATTTCCTGCGTTTCTACATTTAAGGAGAAGCCTAGCGCAGAAGTTGCCAGGCAGTATATTTCCCGGGGTGCGCTGTGGAATGGCGGCGTGTTTGCCTACAAACTGAAATATGTTCTGGAAAAGGCACACGAGTTGATTGAATTTACCGATTATCAGGATCTTTTCTCCAGATATGATACGCTTACGAAGATTTCGTTTGACTATGCAGTGGTGGAGAAAGAAAAACAGATCCAGGTTATGCGTTTTGCAGGCCAGTGGAAGGATCTGGGAACATGGAATACCCTTACCGAAGCTATGGTGGAATCCAGTATCGGTGATGCCAGGATGAATGAGAACTGCAGTAATGTCCATATTATTAATGAACTGGGGGTGCCGGTACTGGCTATGGGGCTCCACGATGTGGTAATCTCTGCCTCTCCGGAGGGAATTCTTGTCTCTGACAAGGAACAGAGTTCCTATATCAAGCCTTTTGTGGATGAGATTGATCAGCAGGTTATGTTTGCTGAGAAGAGCTGGGGCAGTTTCCGCGTCCTGGATGTGGAAGAGGAAAGCCTTACCATCAAGGTGACATTAAATGCCGGACACAGTATGAACTACCACAGCCACCGGAACAGGGACGAGGTCTGGACTGTGGTGTCAGGAACAGGAAAAACGATTGTTGACGGGATGGAGCAGAACGTTAAGCCGGGAGATGTGGTTACCATGCAGGCGGGCTGCAGGCATACCGTTATGGCTGATACGGAACTGATCCTGATTGAAGTGCAGCTTGGCAAGGAGATTAGTGTACATGATAAACAGAAATTCCCATTGGAGTGATTCTTCCGGCGGGAACCGCCCGTTTCTTCTAAAGCCGGCGGGAAAAGACTACATCTGGGGCGGCAGCCGGCTGAACGATGATTTTTCAAAAGGGATTGATATGGAGCCGCTTGCAGAGACCTGGGAGTGCTCTACACATCCGGATGGATTGAGTATGGTCGCAAGCGGAGAATTTTCCGGAATAACACTGGACCGGGTCCTGAAGGAACACCCGGATTTTCTGGGGACGCATCCGAAGACGCAAGGGGAACTCCCGATTCTGATTAAGTTTATTGATGCAAAGAAAGATCTCTCGGTACAGGTTCATCCGACAGATCAATATGCGGCGGAGCACGAAAACGGGCAGCGCGGAAAGACGGAAATGTGGTATGTGCTGGATGCATCCAGAGACGCACAGTTGGTCTATGGTTTTCACCATGATGTGGACAGAGAGACACTGCGGCGGAGTATTGCTGACGGGACGGTGGAAAAGTATCTTCAGAAAGTGCCGGTTAAAAAGGATGATCTCTTTTTCATCAGCGCGGGCACAGTCCATGCTATTGGTGCAGGTGCACTGATCGCAGAGATTCAGGAAAGTTCAAATCTGACATATCGCCTGTATGATTACGGGCGCCTGGATAAAAACGGAAAACCCCGGGAACTTCATATTGAAAAAGCATTGGACGTGGCAGATCTTAAGGCAAGCACGGAACCCAGGCAGCCTCTGCGTGTTCTGAAATATCGTCAGGGATGCGCGGTGGAGCTTCTCTGCCGCTGCAAATATTTCGAAGTCAGCCGGATGCTCATCAACACAGAACGCTGCAGAGATCTGGTGAAGTACTTTGCGGATGAGACATCTTTCCGCGTCCTGCTCTGTACGGACGGCTGCGGGGTAGTAAGATACGGTGCGGATGATGGCGAAGAGGAGTCCCTTCCATTTTTTAAAGGGGACTGTATCTTTGTACCGGCGAATTCTGTGCAGCTTCGGATTCACGGCATGGCACAGTTCCTGGAAGTCAGGGGATAATCAGGGATAAGCGGAAGGAAAGTACGCGGATGAAAGGGAAAATGATTTATGGATGAAATGATTAGGAAACAGTATCAGTTGTGGCAGGAGAAAGCTACTGCGGATGCAGATCTTGTAAACGAACTGAAAGAAATGAGCAGTGATGAGGAAAAGATTACGGATTCCTTTTACCGCAGCCTGGCCTTCGGCACAGGAGGACTGCGCGGCACTATCGGCGCCGGTACAAACCGTATGAATATCTATACAGTGGCAAAGGCGTCCCAGGGGCTGGCAGATTATCTGCTGAAGAAGTACGGGGACGGTGGCATGCCCTCAGTTGTGATCGGTTACGACAGCCGGATAAAATCCGATGTGTTCGCCAGGACAGCTGCCGGAGTGTTTGCGGCAAATGGAGTAAAAGTAAGAATCTGGCCCCGGCTGATGCCGGTGCCTTCGGTGTCTTTTGCGGTACGGATTCTTGGCGCCTGCGCCGGTGTTATGATTACCGCTTCACACAATCCGGCAAAATACAATGGCTATAAAGTATATGGGGATGACGGCTGTCAGATTACCACAGAGGCTGCGGCTGAGATCCTGGCGGAGATTGAAAAAGCGGATATTTTTGCTGATGTTGTTCAGGAGAACTTTGAAGCGGGAACAGAGTCGGGAATGATAGAATATATTTCTGATGAAGTATACACAGCTTTTGTGGAAGAAGTAAAAAAACAGTCCGTGATCAGAGGAGAGAGCGGAATCAACCGGGATGTAGCCATTGTCTATACGCCCCTTAACGGCACGGGGCTCAAACCGGTTCTCCGGACACTGAAAGAGAGCGGTTACACTAATATTACTGTGGTGAAAGAGCAGGAGCAGCCTGACGGAAACTTCCCTACCTGTCCATATCCGAATCCGGAGATTCAGGAATCAATGACGCTTGGAATTGAATATGCCCGGAAGTATAATGCCGATCTGCTCCTGGCAACGGATCCGGACTGTGACCGGGTGGGAATCGCCGTGAAGAACAGCGAGGGAGAATATGTCCTGCTCTCCGGCAATGAGACCGGACTTCTTCTTCTTGATTTTATCTGTGCCCGGCGTACCGAATCCGGGACAATGCCCACAGATCCGGTTATGATAAAAACGATCGTTACCACGGATCTGGGAGAGCGGATTGCCGCCCATTATGGTGTAAGAACCATTAATGTGCTGACCGGATTCAAATTTATCGGGGAACAGATCGGGCTCCTGGAGAAAAAAGGACAGTCCGATTCCTATATTTTCGGATTCGAAGAAAGTTACGGCTATCTGACCGGCACCTATGTGCGGGATAAGGACGGCGTAAACGCCGCCTTTATGATCTGCGAAATGTTTGCCTGGTATGCATCCCGGGGAATCAGCCTGCTTCAGAGACTTCAGGAACTCTATCAGGAATATGGATATTCTCTCAATACGCTGCATTCCTATGAATTTGAGGGTGCGGCAGGATTTGAAAAAATGCAGGAGATTATGGAAGAGTTCCGTAAGGGAATGGATAATATCGGCGGGAAGAGAGTGGAGAAGGTTCTGGATTATTCCGTGGGACTGGATGGACTTCCGAAGTCGGATGTGCTGAAGTATCTTCTGGAAGATCACTGTTCTGTCGTGGTACGGCCGTCGGGTACAGAACCGAAGTTGAAAACATATATTTCCGTGAGTGCTTCGAACAGAGAGCAGGCGCAGGAAGTTGAAAGGAAGATAGTAGAGGATCTGGAGAGGTATACTTCAAAAGTGTTTTAAAAGAAATTTCCGCTCCATTTTGAAAAACCGCCCTGTCCTGGTTTCAGTTAAA
>CBJMC01400__coassemble_2166_pt1 | contig 9269 bp, 9 predicted proteins | sample CBJMC01400__metabat2_high_PE_029 | metagenome-assembled genome bin CBJMC01400 | reverse complement strand
GAAGCAATGGGGCTCGAACCCATGACCTCTCGCGTGTGAGGCGAACGCTCATCCCGGCTGAGCTATGCTTCCATGACAACTATTATAGCACTTTGCCGGGAAAATGCAACTGCCTTTTTGCTTTGCTAGATTGATTTCATTTTTTAAATAGGGTAAAATAACAGCAGGTGGAAGGAGGGACAAGATGGAACGTTATACAGATATTCTGGGGAAATTAATTCCCGGGCTTGTCGATATTTTTCGTGATAAAACGATCAGCATTATCCTGTATGGCTCGGTTGCCAGGGGGACACAGACAGCTGAATCAGATGTAGATATTGCGGTACTTGTTAAGTCTTATACAAAAGATTTGCATGAGCGGATGATAGATCTTGTTGTAGACCTGGAATTAGAATATAATATAGTCCTTTCTGTGCTTCTTATTGAATATGAAAAATTTGTGGAATGGGAAAATGTAATGCCATTTTATAAAAATGTGAAGAAGGAGGGAATTATATTATGGCCGGCAGCATAAAAGATTTATCGAAATACCGGTATGAACGGGCCTCTGAAGAACTGGAAAATGCGAAGTTAATGTTAGATAACGGTAAATATAAACTTGCGCTTAACCGTTCTTATTATTCCATTTTTCATGGAATGCGCGCAGTAAATGTGTTGGATGAATTTGACAGCAGTAAGCATAGTGGTGTCATCGCTCATTTTAATCAATATCATGTTAAAACGGGTGGTTTTTCCAAGGAAGCCTCAAAAATCATCCGAACATCCTCAGAAATGCGTGAACATGCAGACTATGAAGATTTCTTCGTTGCCTCCCGACAGGATGCTGAGGAACAGGTTCAGAAAGCCCAAATATTTCACAAATTTATTACAGAATATCTTCAGAACAAAGGAATATTATAAATAGGAGAAACTGCTCAAAATAGATGAGCAGTTCCTTTTTATAAGGAGGTTTTTAAGAACACCGCCATTTCACGCGACCGCTAATTTCCCTCAGAAGCAGAAACGCTGTGCCTTCCGGAATCAGCTCCGTACTTGCGGAAAATATGTCTCAGCATTATCACTGCACAGATGGCAAGAACCAGTTCTGCCGTGCACTGTGCATAGGCAAGCCCGTAGAGCGGGAACAGCCAGTTCAGGATAAAGAGCGCCGGGATTTCCAGGACGATCTTTCTCATGATAGCAAAGATCAGGGAGTATTTTCCCAGACCGAGTGCCTGGAATACGCCGACTGCAAGGAAATCCACACAGAGGAAGATCAGTCCGAGTCCGAATCCCTGAAGGAATTTCCCACCGTAGGCTACGATGGCGTCGTTGTTCATGAAAAGACGGATCAGAGCGTCAGCGCCAAAGTGGTACAGAACCATGACCACTGCAAGAACCGGAACCATCAGTTTCAGGGCGAAGAGAATGGTGCCTTTCATTCGTTTCCGGTTGCCGGAGGCAAAGTTATAGCTTACAAGGGGCATGATGCCCTGGGAGAAGCCGAGCGTGACCTGCATGGGAACCATGTAGATCTTGTAGGCAATACCCATGGCCGCCACGGCGTCCGCTCCATAGGCGGCAGTAAAATTGTTCAGAATCGTCATTCCCGTAACGTTCAGCAGGTTCTGGATGGAAGCGGGAATTCCCACGCCGCACACTTCCATGACGATCTGCCTGCGGAAAGAAAATTTTCTCGGGTCGATACAGACGAAGGTTTTTCCTCTCTTCACATAGAGAAAAACGAAAAAGTAGATACACGCCACACAGTTTGAGAGGAAGGTGGCAAGTCCGGCGCCTGCGGCTCCCATGTCGAATCCCCAGGGCAGAATAAAGATGGGATCCAGAATGATATTGAGGAAGCAGCCGCTCATCGTACCGATGCTCGCATGCATTGCCGCGCCTTCGGAACGTACCAGGTATGCCATGACGACGTTGAGAATCGCCGGGGCAGACCCCAGGAAAACGGTCCAGAAAAGATAGCCATGTGTAGCCGTGCGCGTTGTCTCATCCGCACCGATGAGTGTGAGCAGCGGACTCTGGAAGATCGCGCAGAGAATACCGAAGAGGAGCCCGCACACCAGCGAACAGTAAAAGCCGAATGCGGAACTGCGGGACACGGTATCATAATCCTTCCGTCCCAGGGCCCGGCTCATCATGCTTGATGTTCCCACACCGAACAGGTTGTTCACCGCGTTGAATGCGAGAAGCACCGGAGCCGACAGCGAGACGGCGGCATTCTCCACTGAGTTGTTGAGCATTCCCACAAAATATGTATCCGCCATGTTGTAAAGTACCATGACCAGAGAGCTGAACACCATGGGGATGGACAGCTTGGCTACCGCTGCGGGGATGGGCGTTTTTTCAAATAATAGGGTTTTTTGGGCGTCTTCCATTGTTACAGTACCTCCTGAATCTGAAAATTCTGTTCTATAATAAATGGGTTAATTGAATATGGTAAATAAAAGACATAATGAGTGAAAAAAAGAGCGAATCCTTAAATCAAGGATTCGCTGAGTTTTGCAATGCGGAAGAAGAGACTTGAACTCTCACAGGATAAAACTCCCACTAGAACCTGAATCTAGCGCGTCTGCCATTCCGCCACTTCCGCTCGACAAAAGATATCTTATCACATCAGGATATATTTGTAAACCCCTAATTTTATTTTTTTCAAAATTTTCCCGGGATTTTTTGGTGGAGCTTTTTAAGATTTTTTTAGAGCTTATTTTGCGCCGGTTCCACGTTCCGTAGACCCGGGGATAACAGGCGTGTATTGTAAAATCTGTTCATTCTGGTATGATAGAGTACATAGGAAAACGGCGGGATTGCAGATTACAGGAGGCATGCGGCAGCGTGAATGAGACAGGACAGTTCATTTCAAAGAAGAGAAAAGAAAAAGGAATGACACAGAAGGAACTGGCGGAGCAGCTCGGAGTGACGAACAAGGCAGTATCAAAATGGGAAACGGGGCAGGGGCTACCGGATGTGGGAGTCCTCCCAAAACTTGGAGAGACACTTGGCGTATCAGTTGATGAGATCCTGCAGGGCGGTGAAAAACCGGCAGAGGAAGAACCGGCAGAAACAGGGAAAACGGCAGAAACAGGGGAAATGGCAGAAACAGGGAAAACAGTGGAACCATGGAAACAGGCGGAAGACGATGTCAATATGCCCCGGTTTATCTTCGATTATTATAGAAGGAAGCTGAGGAAGATCCGTATCTGTCCGGGAATGATTGCGGGAATACTGTTTTTCTTTCTGTCCACTGCCTGTGCGGCACTGCAGATCTGGTACGTCCTCAGGGGGAGAAACAGAGGATGGGAATATCTGGCGTCATGGATGCCGTTTGCTGTGAATGGTCTTTTTATATTCGGAATATGGACCGGCGGCATGTGTATCGCCGGACTGCGGAAATGGTGGCTGAAAGCCGGAAGCGTGGCGGCAGCGGCGGTTCTGTTTCTGACGAACATCGGAGCGGGAATTGCCTTTTATCCGGGCGGAAAGGAGATGCTCAGCCTGTCTCCGGATTTCTCTTCCGTGATGTGCCTGAAAGTGGATGAGAACGGGAGAGCAGTATTCTACCGGCAGAGGGGGATCCTTTTCGGCACGGAGGCGGATGTATTCCCGTTTACCGTAGAGGCGGATGTGAAAGTACAATGGCTGACCGGGGATGTCTGCGCGCTGACCTATGAATCTCCTGATGATGGCGGAGTACACCAGTATGTCGCAACTTACGGGGACCGGAACGAATATCCGGCGTCCTCTTACTATTACGTATACAATGCGGTTTACGGAAACTGGCAGGGAGACAGCAGCCATGGCGGATATAGGCTGTCAGCGGGAACAGAGCCTTATGGCGGGATACTTATCGAAACGCCGGAGGGAAGCGAATACTACAGGGAACAGGACTGTCTGCAGTACGGGACGCTTGCCCTGGTGTTCCCAAAAGAGAATCCGAAGTGGACGCTGGTTCTTAACGAGGACTGTGTGATTCAGAGAGGAGAATCATCTGTATCAGAGGGCGGGACGCTGACTCTGTGCAGAGTAGGCATGGATAAGACGGCGCCGGTGATCCTGAGCCGGTAAATTATTTGAAGAGGAGAAAAGTAAAAAGGAAATAAATGAAATTAAAGGATAAGCAAAAATGGAAGAGAATGAACTGAGAAATCAGAAAGAGAAGCAAGAAGAGAATCCGAACAGGAAAAACCGGGCAAATTTTCTGATCCTTGCGGCGGTGCTGCTGGTTGCTGTCGGGGCGGCTGCACTTATATTTTCCCGGAGAGAGCAGACGCTTCGGCAGACCGGGACAGGCGTGTTCCTGGAAGAAGATGGACTGGCCGGGTTAAAGGTGTTTGCCGCTCAGGAGGGGGTAAACGGGGATTTCCCGGAGCATGCCACAGTTTCCTGGCTCCGGGCGCAGGTGGATGAAAATGGCGAGATCGGCAGCTTTACACTGACTTTGCAGGAATATGACGGGCAGAACGAATATGTGAAGGATGTCTCCTATCAGTATGACAGCGTAAAAGGCCAGATCAGCCGGACAGAAAATGAGAACACTCTGACCGCATCGTGGTATAATCCAAATGCGGACTTTGATTATCTGGATGAACAGATCCGGAAGATCCCTCTGGCAGATGAGATTGCTCTGCTGGACTTTGACCGCTATTCTGTGGAGTATTCTCCTGATACACAGATTCAGGAAGGAAAACCGGTGATGGATGGCAGGGAGCGGGAGAGTTTCCCATTGCTTACCTACGAAGAATATCTGCAGGGCGCCGGAGGCGGCAGCGACGGATCAACCCAGGTGGTTATCTCCCTGACAGACGGCAGCGGAGCCACCGGAAAGCGGATTGACTACGTGTTCTCTCCGGCAGAGGAGGAGAGCCTTTCCGGGCACCGGGACACTGTGATGGAGACAGATTACTGGTTTTCCGGCGGAGAACTGATGCTGACGGATGACTACGGAGAAAACTGGATCTCCGCAGGACTTACGGAAGAACAGATCCGGGAGACGGAAGAGGTATACCGGCAGTCCGGGTATCTTCCGGAGAACAGCATCTATGCCGATGGAGATGGAATGTTCGCCCTGATCTATGGAAAAACCCCGACCTTCCGCCTGACACTGGATGGCGGAGAAACATGGACGGATATGGCTTTTGACCTGGAATTTCCGCGCACATGTACGGCCCGTGTGATCGGCTTTCTGGACCGGTCGGAGGGGTATGCGGGACTTGGAACGGACTGGTCCATGGGAACCGGCGGAGCCACGTATGTGTGCCGGACCCATGACGGCGGGCTTGCCTGGGAGAGCCGGACAGTTGACATCGGAGATGCACGGATCCTGACAGGGCTTGCATTTGCAGACCGGATGACAGGGATTCTTTCGGCGGAAGATCTGTATGAGGATAACCTGTGGCCCTGCATTTTCCTGACGTCAGACGGCGGGGATAGCTTTTCGGAGATCACCCTTCCCTGGGAGTCGCTTCCGGAAGAGGTGCAGTTCCTGAACCGGGTGGACAGTCTTGCTCTGGAAAACGGTGTGTATACACTGACACTGGGGCAGGGCGATTACGGGAACAAAAAGGTGGAATTTACATCCGGCGACGCTGTTACATGGACTTATGTAAAAAATTATACAGGCACGGTACACACAAGGGGGTAACGGAGAAATGATGAAAGCAAAACACTGGGCGTTATACTGGATTGGAACGATCATTATTGCAGGCGGTTTCTGGGGAGTCGGCTGGTACGAAAGGACGCAGTTCTTTTCCGTGATCAGCGGTGAGATGGGAACCAGAAAAATGATGGCGGCAATCCTCTGTCTTATAACAGCGGTCTTTGCAGCGCTGGTCTGTCTGTTGGGCGGGGTCATTAACCGGAGGAAGAACAGAAAGTATGGAAAGATCAGAGAGTATGCGGAGAATTATCTGAAAAGGCAGGAAGAAGCAGGAACAGTAATCGAAGAAGGCTGTAAAAAATGGATGGAAAAAGAAATGGACCGGAATGCGCTGGCGCAGGCGCTGTGCCTGCTCTGGATGTTCCTGTGGCTTGGCATTTACATCGTGTGCAGCGGGCAGAGCTGGAGATTTCCCGCATTTATCATCGCAGTTATGGCGGGTGTTGTCTTTTACTACTGGAGGCTGATTGCCGTGCAGCGGAAGATCGGGCAGGTGTGCTCCGGCAAGGATACCGCTCTGGAGGGATTCTGGTGCTGTCTGCGGCTGCATAATTTCGGCGGGAAAATGGAGACGAGAATGACAATCCTGGATATGAACATGGCGGTTTGTCTGGCGAATCTGAAGGATTATGAAGCGTCCCGGGAGCTTGCGGAACTGATATGGAGTGCGTTTGGCAGAAAACGCAGCAGGGGAGTTTACTATGTCCAGTATCACTTCCTCCAGTGGCGGAATGCATTTGCGCTGAAGGATGAGCAGGAGGCGCAGAAGCACATGGGCTGCGTGGAGAGCGAACTGTCCCGTGTCCCGAAGAATAAATTCTATATCCGGGTAAATGAAAGAATCCGGGAAATCAAAGGTCAGCAGGAGGAATAACAATGGCGGTTGATAAAAGTCTGGTTTCCGGAAGTACAATGATGCTTCTTCTGAAACTGCTCTCAGAGAAGGACATGTACGGCTACGAGATGATTGAGACACTGCGGGAACGGTCGCAGAACGTGTTTGAGCTGAAAGCGGGAACTCTGTATCCGCTGCTCCATACGATGGAGGAAAAGGGGATGCTGGAAGTCTATGAGAGAGAAGCGGGCGGAAAGATCCGCAAATATTACAGCATTACAAAGCAGGGAAGAAAAGTCCTGCGGGAAAGGCAGGAAGACTGGAACACGTATGCCCGTGCTGTCAGAGCGGTGCTGGGATTTGCAGGAGGGGAAGTATGAAGAAAGAGGAGTATCTGGAAATACTGACGGAACAGATCCGCTGCAAAATGGCACGTGGAGCAGTGGCAGAGGAAATGCGCTGGCATATTGAGGATCAGACAGAGGCGTTCCTGAGCGAAGGGATGGAGAGAAAGGAAGCGGAAGAAGCGGCGGTCCGGGAGATGGGGGATCCTGTGGAAGTGGGTCAGGACATGGACCGGATACACCGGCCGAAGATGGCGTGGAGCATGATCGCGCTGATTGCGGCGGTGTCTGTGGCAGGGTATCTGCTGAAGTTCGGCATTGAGCGGGCTGTGGGCATCGAGGGTTCGGGCTGGCTCAGATCCGGCAGGCAGCTTCAGTTTCTGCTCCTCGGCCTGGCTGTCATGGCGGGGATCTGCTTTGTGGATTATACGAGGATTGCACTACGGGCAAGGGAGATTCTGATCGTTTTTTATCTCTGCCTTGTGACAGGAGTTCTCTTTCTCAGGATCAATGTGAATGGCCTGCATTTGTGGATCCGCCTGGGATCTTTCGGCTCCGTGGGGATTGTTCCTCTGCTGTGCCTGACAGTTCCGCTGTATGCGGCAGTCCTGTACCGGTATCGGGGACAGGGATGCGTTGTGGCTGTAAAGGCACTGCTCTGGATGCTTCCGGCTCTTGGTATTGCACTTGCCTGCCCCAGCCTGGCGGCGCTGGTGACGGTGTTTTATTCCTGTCTGATCGTTTTTGCCGTGGCAGTATACCGGAAATGGTTCCGTGTGCCGGTGAAAATCTTTCTCGCCGGGACCGCTGCCGCAGCGGTACTCTGCCCTCTGGCGGGATGCGGATATATCTGGTTTCTCGGAGATACCTATCAGCAGGAGAGGCTGCGGGTGCTTCTGCAGTTTGATTTTTCAGATGGAAATTACCGGATGGAGCTGGTGAGAAATATTCTCGGACAGAGCCGAATGGTGGGAGAAAGCGCGGTGTTCGCAGAACAGGCAAAGGGGCTTGCCATGTCCGAGATTATGATCACCGGAATTGCGGGATATTACGGGCTTGCGGCTGCGGTGCTTCTCGCAGCTGCAGTGCTGGCTCTTTTCCTGGTGTTTCTGCGGATTTCACTGCGCCAGAGAAACTGCCTGGGGATGCTGATGGGATGCGGGTGTACGGCGGTACTGCTTGTACAGACACTGACTTATCTGGCGGCAAATCTGGGGCTGTTCAGTCTGGGAAGCGACTGTCCCTTCGTGTCGGCGGGAGGCAGTTCTACGCTTGTAACGTACATCCTGCTCGGAATTCTGCTGAGCATCTGCCGGTATCAGAATACTGCGCCGGAGATCCGGAAGTTCGCGGGGATGTTCCGGGCGGCGTGAATTATATCAGGAAGGACAAAAGAAAATCAGGGGTATGTCGCACAACTCCGGTCGGAGTCTGGCGGTATGCCCTTTTTGCTTTTTATCTGTCGAAGGCTGTCCCGGATGTTTTATATTTCTGGGGAGACTGTCCGAATTCTGATTTAAAAGCTCTGTAGAAGGAGGAGTAGTTTCCGAAACTGTATTTTTCCACAACTCCCTGGATACTCATACTGTCGGAAAGATCCTGCTTTGCCAGGAACAGCTTCTTCTTTATAATATACTGGTGAATGGACATCCCAAGTTCCTGGCGGAATTTTGCAGACAGATGGGAACGGCTTACATAAAAATAACTGCAGATGTCATTTACAGTAAGAGGATCGCAGATGTGTGTATTGATATAGCTCAGTATCTCGAAAATAAGCAAGCTGTCTTCTTTGGATACTGGTGAAGAGTCGAGAAGGATGGCGGGCTCTACCTCTGTGTTTGTATAAAACAACTTAAATTGCGCCAGATTGACAAGTAATTCAATTACTCCGGCATTTGCCAGGAGATCTGCCCCGTATTTTTTTGAGGAAGAGTTGATGAATATTTTTTCAAGCAGATTGTGGAGAACAGTATATGCAGCAGAGGGAAGCCGGATCTGGGCACTGCTGATTCTTGTGTTCTGAAAGATGGTGGACAGATTTGATTTTGTGGAAGATAATTTTTCAAGATAGGCAGGATTCAGCCACAGGACATATCTTTCGTAGGGATTGTCTGTTGTGGCGTCGATGTGGGCGTAGTGGTTCTGCTCCGGAGAAATGAGTATAACATCGCCAGGAAGAAGATGGTATTTCCTGTTGTCAATAAAATAAGTTACATCTCCGGAAATCAGAAAATAGAATTCGTAGTAATTGTGCTTGTTTGGTACAATTTGTGTAAGCGAATAATCACGGTTGTAATAGATTTCGTAATCTTTAAAACGCATGGGCTGCTTATGATAATAAGGGGATGGTTGGGGTCTGTTCTCGTTCATTTTATGTTCTCCTTTCAAAACCGATATCGGAATTCTGCTGTAATAATATCATAAATATTGCAATTTG
>CBJMC01400__coassemble_2123_pt1 | contig 9461 bp, 10 predicted proteins | sample CBJMC01400__metabat2_high_PE_029 | metagenome-assembled genome bin CBJMC01400 | reverse complement strand
GTCATAGACTTCCCGATTTTATTGTCAGTATTATGAAGTATGCAGAAGTTGCTTATACTCATGTCCCGATCCTCGGGCTTCTATGGAGTATCGGATTCTATACCTGGGTAGTATTCATCATGTGTGGAGCAGCATTTTACAGAAAAAATTCGTTGTTGTGTTTTCTGCCCGTTCTGGCAATTCTGGCATCTTTGTTTATTGCTACTCCGGTTCAGGCGGAATTTCGCTACAGTTATGCAATGATGACAACGATGCCTCTGTTTCTGGCAACCGGATGTGGGAAGATTAAGGAGAAAGCATATGAAAAAAATAGCAGTTCTGATTCCATGTTACAATGAAAGTATGACAATTGATAAAGTGGTGAGGGATTTCAGGAGAGTTCTGCCCGGAGCAGATATATATGTATATGATAACAATTCTTCTGACGGTACCGATGAAATAGCGAGAAAAGCCGGTGCAACAGTAAGATATGAATACCGCCAGGGAAAAGGCAATGTGATAAGAAGTATGTTTCGGGATATTGAAGCAGACTGTTATATCATGACTGACGGGGATGATACGTATCCTGCTGAGCAGGCGGCAGCTATGGCGGATCTCGTGCTGAAAAAGGGCGTGGATATGGTAATAGGGGACAGGCTTTCTTCGACTTATTTTCAGGAAAATAAAAGACCGTTTCACAATATGGGAAACAAGGTGGTGAGGTTTTTTATTAATAAACTGTTCGATAATGAAATTCGGGACATCATGACCGGATACAGGGCGTTCAGCAGGAGATTTGTCAAGTCGTTCCCGGTTCTCTCAAAAGGATTTGAAATTGAAACGGAAATGACAATCCATGCAGTTGATAAAAATTTTCTGTTGGAAGAGATCCCTGTTATGTATCGGGACAGACCTGTGGGAAGTGAATCAAAATTGAATACATTTTCTGATGGAATCAAGGTGCTGTCTACGATAGCCGGACTGTTCAGAGAGTATCGTCCATTTGCCTTTTTCACAGGGGTTGCGCTTTTACTGTGGGCTATAGCTTTGATATTGTTCGTTCCGATTTTTGTGGAGTTTCTTCAGACCGGAGTGGTTCCGAGATTTCCGACGCTGATTGTCTCGGGGGTGATTGCGGTGATGGGAATGCTTCTCTGGGTATGTGGGATCATTTTAACTGTTATTGTAAAAAAGCACAGACAGTTATATGAAATTCTGCTCAATCAGATGGAAATTATTGAAAATAGAACAGCTTATTGGCGGGAAGAGAAAAAATGAAGAAATTATTTATTCAGTTGTTCCGGTTTGGCGTTGTAGGGGGATCGGCATTTCTGATAGATTACGGTATAATGGTTTTTTTGACGGAATTTGGCAAGATGAATTATCTTCTTTCCAGTGGTATCTCATTTGCTGTCTCTGTAATCTATAATTATGTGCTGAGCATAAATTGGGTCTTTGAGGTAAAAAAGGACCAAACAGGGAAAAGAGATTTTATATATTTTCTGCTTCTCAGTATTATTGGACTTGGAATCAATGAGATTTTGATGTGGATTTTTGTCGAAGCTCTTCGTATCTATTACATGGCGGCAAAAATCGGAGTAACATTTATTGTAATGGTATACAATTTTATTACACGTAAAATATTTTTGGAAAGAAATTAACTTGTTGCCTTGACAATATTCTGGACATTTCTACACAAAACGTGTATGATAATAAACGAGTGGCGCGCTGGTATTTTATTCCGCGCCGGAAAACGAAAAGAAATCACAAAAGAAGGGGTAGTTACATGAAAGCATTAAGAAAATTGTCTGCCGTTCTGCTGGCTGTTTTTCTGGCGGTTCCGATGTTCGGTATGATCGCCAGCGCGGCGGACGGGCGTCTGCTGTTTACAGATCCGCAGACGCAGGTCGGAGAAAATTTTGAAGTTGAACTGGTGATCCGAAGCGGTGAAGGAGATGTCGGTGATGCGGAAGTCACGATGAGCTATGACACATCCTACCTGGAGTTTGTCAGCGGTGACGGGTTTACTGCGGATGGTTCCGGCAGCCTGACTTTTTCCGGAAATGCGGATGATCAGGGAAGGGTTGGCACCGCGTCGGGATTTCGTGAAATCCATGCAACAATGCAGATGAGAGCTCTCCAGGCAGGCAGTACAAAGATTTCTGTGGAAGACAGCTCGGCGTCAATGGCTTCCGGAGACACGATCAACATGGAAGTCGGTTCCTCGGCTGTGACCATCAGTGCTGCAGCAGACGGAAGTACAACGGCGGAGCCTTCGCAGACGGCACAGACCTCCGGCTCTGTGACGGACATTGTTGTTTCGGTAAACGGTACGGATTACAATTTCTCAGAAGCCTTTACAAGCGCGGATATCCCCAGCGGTTATGCGGAGACGAATGTGAATTTCAATGGCGCAGACCACAGATTTGTGGCGAATGACGCGGGAATTTATCTGGGATATCTGGTTGATGCGGAGGGAGCAGGACGCTTCTTCCTGTACAATACAGATAACAGTACATTTGAGCCGTATGTGGAGATCAGCATTTCCGGTACGATTTCCATCATTCCGCTCAATGAGCCGGATCAGGTGACGCTTCCGGAATCGTATCAGGAAGTGGGACTTACCGTTCTGGACCAGGAGTATCCGGCATGGTCAGACCCGTCGGAAGACAGATACTGTCTGATCTATGCGCAGAACACAAATTCCGGCGAGAAGCAGCTGTACCGCTATGATATGCAGGATGGAACATACCAGAGCTTTGCTGTGGCAGCGGAAAAGGATAATACTTCTGAAAGCAGCCTTCCGGGACAGCTCGGAGCGTTTGTCACCGGGCACATCCTCGTAGTCCTGACAGCGGCAGCTTTAGTGATCCTGATCCTTCTGATTCTCATGATCGTTTTCGCGGTGAAACTCGTGCATCGCAACCAGGAACTGGATGACCTCTATGATGAGTATGATATTCCTTACGATGATGAGGAAGAGGAGGAGGAAGAAGAGCCTGCTCCGCAGAAAAAGGAGAAACGCGGACTCTTCGGGCGTCGTGCGAAGAAGGAAGAGGAAGAAGAAAACGAGTACGACGAAGACGAGTACGAAGATGATGACTACGATGAAGACGACGGGTATGATGAAGATGACGGCTATGAAGATGAAGAAGATGACGAAGACGACGTTGAGGATGACCGTCATGGAAAGACGAAAAATGTCAGAAAGTCGAAGAAGTCATCGGATGAAGAGGATGACTACGAGATAGATTTCATCGATCTGTAGAAATATGTGGCAAATAACAGTTTGCCGCCGTGAAAATTCTGATTAAGACAACATGCGAACCGCAGCGGGGGAAACCTGGCTGCGGTTTTCAATATTTGTTAATCGATTGAACACACATTTATCACAATGGGAAGGTATTATATAACCATAAAATAAACGAGAAAGCAGGTAATCTTTATGGAGAATCAATATAATTATTATAATCCGGAAGGATCAAACGGAAATTATCAATACGGAGGACCTCAGATGAACCAGAGCTATGAGCCTCCCAAAAAGGAGAAAAAGCCTCATAAAAAAATGCCGAAGGCTGTAGCTGTTACAGGACTGGCGCTGCTCTTCGGCGTAGTTTCCAGTGCGACTTTCCTTACTTCCAATATTATAGGAAGCAGAATCCTTGGCCTGGAAACTTCATCCGGCTCTTCCGAACCGGCTAAAACAGTGAGCAATGGCACAGCCCTTTCCACATCGACCAGTGTTGTTACCTCCGATGTATCTGACATTGTCGAAAAAGTGATGCCGTCTATCGTTTCGATTACGAATATGAGTGTGGAAGAGGTACAGAGCTTTTTCGGCGGTGTGACGCAGCAGAAGAGCGAGAGTGCCGGAACCGGAATTATTATCGGGCAGAATGACACAGAACTCCTGATTGTGACAAACAACCATGTGGTTGAGGGAAGTGATACACTGACTGTTACATTTGATGACGGCAACAGTCTGGAGGCGAATATCAAGGGTACGGATTCCGAATATGATGTGGCGGTGATTGCAGTGCCTCTGGATTCGATTTCAGATGATACAATGGATGCGATTACCATTGCTACATTAGGCGATTCTTCGGCACTGAAAGTCGGTGAACCGGCGATCGCTATCGGAAACGCACTGGGATACGGACAGTCTGTCACAACGGGTGTGATCAGCGCCCTGAACCGTTCCGTTTCGGAAAAGGACGGACTGACAGGCGAGACTGTTGAGAGCGATGCAAAACTGATCCAGACCGATGCTGCAATTAATCCCGGAAACAGCGGCGGGGCACTTGTGAATGCAAGCGGAGAAGTCATTGGTATCAATTCATCCAAACTTGTGGGCGAGACAGTGGAAGGAGTCGGCTATGCGATCCCGATCAGCGATGTATCTGATCTGATCCAGAATCTGATGAATCAGGAGACAAAGACAAGAGTGCCCGAAGCACAGCAGGGAGCGCTTGGCATTACAGGCGTCAATACGGATGATGTAATCTCCCAGCAGCTTGATGTCCCGCAGGGTGTCTATGTATATGAGGTTACGCCGGGCGGCGGGGCAGCGGCTGCAGGTATGACCAGAGGCTGCATTATCACCGCGATTAACGGCAGCAGAGTGGATTCCATGGATGCTCTGCAGGAACAGCTTGAGTATTATGCAGTGGGAGATACCGTTACTTTGACGATTCAGATCCCGCAGACGAATGGAGAATATAAGGAAACCACCCTTGATGTGACGCTGGGGGTAAAACAGGCGGATTGACGAAATAAGAAAGCCCGGAGCAGGAATGTCCTGTTCCGGGTTTTGTTATCAGTCGGGCGTACCGGATTCGGAGAACCCGTGCAGGATTCGCAGAATCCGGATTATCTGTGCGGAATTCAGCCGTTCTGGCAGCCGCAGGGGTTGTCGAACTCCGGGTTGAGTGCATAGAAGTTCCTGCTGTCCAGTTTATCCTGTACGATCCGGAGGCTTTCCCCGAATCTCTGGTAGTGGACGATTTCCCTTTCACGGAGGAAACGGATCGGCTCGCAGACTTCCGGGTCTTTTACAAGACGCAGGATGTTATCGTAGGTGGTGCGGGCTTTCTGTTCTGCAGCCATGTCTTCATGGAGATCTGTGATGGGATCGCCCTTGGACTGGAAGACGGTGGCTGTCCACGGCATTCCGCTTGCAGCCTGGGGCCAGAGGGCGAGCGTGTGGTCCACGTAGTAGGGAGCGAAGCCGGAGCGCTCGGTCTCCTCCGGGGTCAGGTCTTTGGTGAGCTGGTAGACGATAGCGCAGATCATCTCCATATGGGCGAGTTCTTCCGTGCCGATATCCGTCAGTGTTCCGGTCACTTCTTTGTAGGGCATTGTGTACCGCTGCGACAGATACCGCATGGACGCCGCCAGTTCTCCGTCCGGACCGCCGAACTGGGAGATGATGATCTGGGCGATTTTCGGGTTGGTCTGGCTTATCTTTATGGGGTACTGGAGTCTTTTTTCATAATTCCACATAAATCAGCAGCCTCCTTCCTGCCAGGGCCATGGCTCGTTAATCCAGTTCCAGCGCTCCGTGCATGACTCGGAGGCTGTATCAATGGTGAGAGGACCGTAAGCGCGGGCGTACTCATTTAACGCCTCGTTCCGTTTCCGGCTGTACTCGTGAAAGTAGACGAGAGCCTCCTGGTCGCAGGGATGGGTGTCGAGATAGAGTTTTACTTCATCAACGGCGAAGCTGACCTGGTTGATATGGTTCAAAAGTTCCTTGCGATTCATCTGTCCGGTCATCGGCAGCGCCCTCCTTTCCAGAGAAACGGTTTGTCGAGATCCTGAAAAATAGTTCCGCTGTGGAAAGCTTTGTCTGTATTATAGATGTTCTGCCATTTCTGCCATGGTACATATGCCATGGCGGGAGGCATCTGGGAGAGCGGATCTCTTCCGGTACATGGGCAGCCGTCCATTCTCCGCGGGGCGGGGACAGAAGTCTGCGGCGGCATGGACGGCATCGGAGAAGGGCGTCTCCCACAGCGCATATTATTCTGACAATTTGCCATTTTTTTGCGTGCTCCTTTCCTTAAATTGATACATAATTATAGTATGGAAAAAATTTAAAAATGTTCTGCTTTACATTTGGACAAAAATTATATATAATATATGAGTCGGCGGGGTGTGGCTCAGTTTGGTTAGAGCGCACGGCTGGGGGCCGTGAGGTCGCAGGTTCGAATCCTGTCACCCCGATTTTTGTCAGACAGAGCAGCCGGATACATATTTTGTGTCCGGCAGCAGTACATAACAGAGACTGTGATGGGACAGCAGGCGCAGAGACATGGATGAGGATAAGGGATCAGACCGGGTACGTTTTCCCGGAGACTGGTTCCTTCTGTTTTATAGGGAAATATTACAACTGCTGTACAGAAAGGGGATATCTGTCCCCGATGATCTGACAGGATTAAGCAAAAAAGGTGGTCGCATATGAGAAGCAGAACAGTGCAGCCGATTAAGCAGAAGAAGCCGGACAGAAGGAGAGGGCGGGAAAATGGGAGAGGAAACGGGAGAAGGCGTCCCGGTGATGAGACTCAGCCCATGCGCCCGGTGGAGGCTGAAGAGAGGCGTTACGGGAGACCGGGGCCGTCCGGGATCCGCTCCGGTTATGAACGGTACCAGAGGACAATCGACCGGCGGCAGCGTGTGGTCCGTACCCCGGCGCCCGAACGGGCAAGGAGACCGGGGAAGGTCCGCAGGTCCGCATTCGCTGAGCTGATTATCCGGCTGAGGAGGAAGAACGCGGAGAAGGCACAGTACTTTGACTATGACATGCTCTTCATCATTATATTTCTGATGTGCTTTGGCCTGGTCATGCTCTACAGTACCAGTTCCTACACGGCGCAGACAGAGCTGGGGGACGGCATGTATTATTTTTCCAAACAGGCGCTGATCGGTCTTCTGGGCTTTGCAGCGATGTTTATCGTATCCAGGATCGATTATCATCTGTACGGGGCATTTGCAGTCGAGATATACATTTTTTCCCTGATTATGATGGCTCTTGTGCAGACGCCTCTTGGGATTACCCTGAACGGTGCCCGCAGGTGGATCCGCCTTCCGGGCAACATGACCCTGCAGCCTGCGGAGATCACGAAGATTGCCGTGATTCTTTTTATCGCCTATGAGCTCTGCCGCCTGGGGAAAAAGGCATATACCTGGGAGGGAATGGTGCGGGTGTTCGGCCTTGGAGCGATTGCATCTGCCGGAGTTCTCTTTCTGACAGACAATCTGAGTACGGCGATTATCGTCATGGCGATCACCTGTATCCTGATTTTTATGATCCATCCGAAGACGAAACCGTTTATCCTGTTCCTTGTGATTGCGGCAGCAGTGGCGGCAGTCGGGATTATGATTCTGGCGAACATCGCCGCGGACAGCGATAATTTCCGCCTCCAGAGGATCATTTCCTGGCTGAATCCGGAGGCAACGGCGGATGACGGAAGCTATCAGGTTATGCAGGGGCTTTACGCCATCGGTGCGGGCGGGCTCTTTGGCAAAGGCCTGGGAAACAGCACCCAGAAGATGGTGATTCCCGAAGCCCAGAACGATATGATCCTTGTGGTGATCTGTGAGGAGCTGGGGATTTTCGGTGTGATTGTGATTCTCATCCTCTTCGGGCTTCTTCTCTACCGGCTGATGTTTATTGCGAGGAATGCGCCGGATCTGTACGGTTCGCTGATCGCATCCGGAATCTTTGCCCATATAGCGCTGCAGGTTGTTCTGAATATTGCGGTTGTTACGGGGATGCTTCCCACCACCGGAATCACACTCCCCTTTATCAGTTACGGGGGCACGGCAGTGGTGTTCCTCATGACGGAGATGGGGATAGCTCTTGGAATTTCCAGAAAAATCCGTCTGGAAGATTAAAAAAAGGTTTCCATTCATGGAAAAGTATGTTATATTTTAATGTAGTATTCAAAACTATGTTTGATAGAATGATAAAATATACGATAAAACATGGAGGGAACATCATGAGTTATAAAATAATTGTTGACAGCTGCGGAGAGCTTACGCCGGAGATGAAGGAGAGCGGAGTGTTTCAGACTGCATCGCTGAGCATGCAGGTGGGCGGCGTAACAATTGTGGATGATGAGGCTTTTGACCAGGCGGATTTCCTGAAGCGGGTTGCCGCCTGCCCGGAATGTCCGAAGTCATCATGCCCTTCCCCGGAAGAATATATGAAGCTGTATGACTGCGGGGCTGAGCGCGTCTACGCGGTGACGCTGTCATCGGAGCTGAGCGGCTCCTACAACAGCGCGCAGCTTGGGCGCAAGCTCTATGAGGAGGAGAAAGGTTCTGCGAAAATCTACGTGTTCAACTCCCGTTCCGCTTCCGTGGGTGAGACTCTGATCGCCCTGAAGATCCGGGAGTGTGAGGAGAACGGGATGAGCTTCGAGGAGACGGTTGCTGCGGTGGAGTCATATATTGCCGGCCAGAATACTTATTTCGTCCTGGAGAATCTTGACACGCTGCGCAAGAACGGCAGACTCACGGGAATCAAGTCTTTTGTGGCAAGCGCCCTGAATATCAAACCGGTTATGGGATCGACCCCGCAGGGGACGATCTGCCAGCTCGGGCAGGCAAGAGGGATTAAGAGGGCACTCGCAAAGATGGTGGATTACATTGCAGGAGATGCGGAGAATCCGGAGGGAAAGGTGCTGGCGATCTCTCACTGTAACTGCCTGGAACGCGCCAGGGAAGTGGAGAGGATGCTGCTCGAAAAGCTCAATGTGAAAGCAAGTTTCATCGTGGACACAGCGGGAATCAGCTCCATGTATGCCAATGACGGCGGAGTGATCGTTGTGCTGTGAGATTGTTCCGGGATTTTGGGATGAAGCTTGCCAACGGCCGCGTATTGTGTTAAACTGGCGGTAGTGCAGTGAAAGGAGCTGGAAAGATAAGATGAGTCAGGAAAAGGTTGACCGTTATAAAAAGGAAAAGGCGAACAGAAAGCAGATCATGAGGAAACAGCGGATCATGAGCGTTGTGCGCAAATGTGTGCTTGCCGTTGTGGCGGTGGCTCTGGTGGGGTGGCTTGCCTTTTCAGCCTATGATATCCATGAGTCCAATCGGGAGAGAGTGGTTGCAGAGGTCAATTACGATGCAATTACCGACTACTTGAACAGTTTATCGGAAAATGCGGAATAAAAAATAAATATTGTTTCTGCCACAAGATGTGGGGTACGGGATTTTTCCCGTACCCCACATTTTTTGCTTTTCAGGGAAATTTTCTGCTTTGAGTGCGGGTGAGGAAGCTTTTTCCATCCTGAAAAAAAGAAAAAAAGGGGTTGAAAAAGGGGGGAGTGTGGTTTACAATGGAGTCAAGTGGTGAGAAGTGGTGAGTAGTGGTGTAAAGTGGGGAGAGATGTGGAGGCTCACTTTAAGAGAAAGGGTTCCAGATGTTACTAGGAGAGTTTAACCATAGCATTGATGAAAAGGGAAGACTCATCATC
>CBJMC01400__coassemble_2109_pt1 | contig 9519 bp, 7 predicted proteins | sample CBJMC01400__metabat2_high_PE_029 | metagenome-assembled genome bin CBJMC01400 | reverse complement strand
CTGTTTCCATTGTTGGAAATAAATTTTGCTGCACATATGATATTTTTTAAAGATGCTCTTTGCTGCCTGTTCGTCTCCGTACACTTTCCAGCAGCCTGAGCATTTATGATTGCAGGCTTTGTTGATGATAAATCCCTGGACATCCTCTGGCGGATAGCTTAAAAACAGGCCGATCTCATGGGGAAAATTCCCGGATGATTGAATACGGCGGATCAGATGAATCACACAGGCATTAAGATTTCCCGGCAGGTAACCGTATTGCACCAACAACTCCCTGGTACGGTTATCTGCCAGATCTTTTTCCAGCGCATGGGGCCGGTAGGCATAAATCAGGGCGCGCCCTCTGCGAACCTTAAGCGGTACGATACGAACGCCTCTGGGAACCAGTTTCCTGTTTAAGCCGGATATGGCTTTCGTTAATTCTTTCCGGTCTGGATAAGAGCAGGAAAACAGATTTCCGGTCTTGATCCCTGCAAGGGTCGGAGCGCAATGACGAATCATTAAATCCTCGGACATAGTCACCCTCCTTTCATAAATTAAAAAACAAAGGCTGCTTCATGCGGATTAGTTTTAACTAACTTATACTTTAAAAAATAATCCACCTTAAGTGGTTTCGTTTATCAGTAGTTTTGACTGCTTTCCTTTTTATCCCGTGATTGTGATTTCCTGTGATGTAAAAAACGGTAAGAAAGCTTTTTTATTTCCTGACATAGAAAATAAATACCGACACAAAACAACAGAGCAGCCAGCCCATATCCTAATGACTGCATGGATGGATTCATAACAACGCCTCTTTTCCAATCTTTTTTGCAGCGATTAGCCAAACAGTCCTTTCTTTTTATAGGGTTCCTTTTGAATATCGCCAACCTCATATCCTGTACGGCGGATAGCATCCGCAAGCGCCGCCGTGTCAAGTTCTGTCTCTGAAAGGATCAATGTCTGCTTTTTGCTTCGGGAAGAAGTCACCTTTTTAACCCGGAATACTTTACGCACCGCATCATTGATATGAGCCTCGCACATTCCGCACATCATTCCATTGACTTCGACTGTATATTTCCACACCGTTCTTTGCTCCCTCCATTCCGTCCTGTAATTAATATTACAGCTTTTAGTTAGTAATAACTAACTATATTAAGTATACTGTCTCTTTACCGGTTTGTCAAGTGATTTCAGGTAATGATTCAGCTATGTTTTATCTGGATGATTGAAATAAAATCATCCAGTCATACGCCTGTTAGCTGCAACGGCTTGCCAGTTTATCAGGCAAAAATTGACTTTCTTATAGCAAACTGCTATAATACACATACCCCCAACGGTATGAAAGGTGGAATGAACTATGAAACAATGTATGGATTCCCCAAACCTGCACCGCAGGCTTGCAAAAATTATCGGACAGATTCAGGCCATTGACCGGATGATTGATGAAGATATTCCCTGCGAGGACATCCTGTCCCAGATCAATGCCGCAAAATCAGCGCTCAACAAGGCCGGTCAGGTTGTACTGGAAGGCCATATCAAACACTGTGTCCGTGACGGCATTGAACACGGGGATGCAGACGCAACGATTGAAAAATTCACCAAAGCAGTAGAACGCTTTGCCAATATGCAGTAACATTCTTTTTTAAAAGGCAGTCTTTATGGCTGTCTTTTTTCTTTCTGGTATCTTGACCTGATATACCCACATGGGTATAATATAGGCATACCCCCATAGGTATAGAAAGAAGGTCTCATATGAACACAATTATTAAAAAAGCAAAAGCTTTGATGGAACTGGGCGGAATCAAAAAAGATGTTGCATTTCTTGTTCTCGGCGGTCTTTCACTGATCATCAGCCTTTTTGACCTGATCCCGCTGCCTTTTGATGCGGCATGGGTCGCTATTATCCTTTGCGGCGTACCGATCCTTATGGAGGCCGTGATTGGACTGATCACAGCCTTTGACATCAAGGCTGATGTACTGGTATCCCTGGCTCTCATTGCTTCTGTCTGCATTGGCGAGGACTTTGCCGCAGGCGAGGTCGCTTTTATCATGCAGCTTGGCGCCCTGCTGGAAGATCTGACAGTTGCAAAAGCGAGGGCCGGGATTGAAAAACTGGTACATCTGACGCCCCAGACTGCCAGAGTCATTCTTAACGGTACAGAAAAAATCATCCCTGCCGAACAGGTAAAGATTGGCGATGTGATCCGGGTCCTGCCCGGAGAGACGGTTCCTGTTGACGGCATCATCCTTTCCGGACAGACTTCTGTCAATCAGGCAGTCATGACGGGGGAATCCCTGCCAGTGGACAAAGCGACAGGCGACGAGGTATCTTCCGGTACGGTGAACCAGTTTGGCGCTTTTGAAATGAAAGCTGCCAGGGTTGGCGAGGACAGTTCCATCCAGCGGATGATCCGGCTGGTACAGTCTGCTGATGCGGGAAAAGCCAAAATCGTCGGGCTTGCGGACCGTTGGGCTACCTGGATCGTCATCATCGCCCTGTCTGCCGCAGGGCTGACCTGGGTAATCACGGGTGAAATCATCCGGGCAGTGACCATTCTTGTTGTATTTTGTCCCTGTGCCCTGGTGCTGGCAACTCCTACGGCAATTATGGCGGCGATTGGCAATGCCACCAAACACGGCTTTCTGGTCCGGGAGGGCGACGCTCTGGAACGGCTTTCCGCAGTGACAAAAGTCACCTTTGATAAAACAGGTACCCTTACCTGTGGTGCGCCCAAAGTGACTGCTGTGAAGTCTGTGTCGGATTACACAGAAGACGAAGTATACGCCTTTGCCGCCGCAGCCGAGCAGATGAGCGAACATCCTCTCGGCAAAGCAGTTGTCCGCTGTTACGGCCAAAAGCCTGCCGCTTGTGAAGACTTTAAAATGAACATTGGCGAAGGCGTCCTGGCCATCATTCATGGGAAAGCAGTGAAAGCTGGAAATTTGAAACTCCTGAAGGAAGTTCCTGTATCCCCAAAGATTATAGCCGAAACAGGCGCATATCGAAATACAGGAAGCGTTGTGATCTATGTTGCGGTAGATGAGGTTCTTGCGGGATACCTTGTCCTTTCCGATACCATAAGAGAAGAAAGCAAGGATATGATCACCGCACTGGACGGCATTGGTGTTTCGCCGGTTTTACTTACCGGAGACAATCAAAATGCTGCCGGCGCCATCGCTGACCAGCTTGGAATCCATGAGGTACATGCCAGCTGTCTGCCCGAAGATAAACTAAACTATATCGGCACCTGTCAGGAAAACAGTGAGGCGGTCTGCATGATCGGCGATGGAATCAACGATGCACCTGCGCTGAAAAAAGCAAATGTCGGCATTGCTATGGGCGGTATCGGCAGTGATATTGCGGTGGATGCCGCAGACATTGCCCTTGTGGATGATGAAATCCGGGAACTTCCTCATCTGCTGTCCCTTTCCAGAAGAATGATGACGACCATCAAGATAAACCTGACTTTTTCCATGACCCTTAATTTTCTCGCCATCCTTCTTGCCATTACAGGATTGCTAGGGCCTGTCATCGGAGCCTTGGTCCATAACGCAGGATCGGTTCTGGTGATCATCAACTCGGCCCTGCTGCTCCATTGGAAAAAGAAATAAAAAATACACAAATCCCCTGCAAAGTTTCAGATTTACAGGGGATTTGCAATTCTATATAAACATGTTATTTTCCTTATAATCGAGGAAACGTTATACGCCCAGTTTCCACTGTGCCGTTTTTCTTTGCATCTCCACCATACGCTTGTAAAGGCCGCCCTGTTCCATCAGTTTTTCCGGCGTGCCCTGTTGGGCTACATGCCCGTTTTCCAGCACTACGATGTGATCCGCCCCGGCAACTGTACGCATCCGGTGGGCGATAACCAGCACCGTCCTGCCTTGGAGCAGATGGGATAGAGCTTCTTGGACAGCGCTTTCGTTCTCCACATCCAGGCTGGCAGTCGCTTCATCCAGCAAAATCACCGGCGCATTTTTTAACAGGGCCCGGGCAATGGAAATCCGCTGCCGCTCCCCGCCGGAGAGGGTGGAACCATTTTCGCCGATCACCGTCTGATAGCCTTGTGGGAGCTTCCGGATAAATTCATCGCACCGGGCAGCCTTGGCTGCCGCCATCACTTCCTTATCTGTAGCTCCTCTGCGCCCCAGGCGGATGTTTTCCATCACCGTATCCCGGAACAGCACTACGTCCTGAAATACCATTGAATAATATTTTAACAGTGTTTCCGGGTCAACACTGGACACATCTACACCTCCAAGAGTTACTTTTCCCCTGGCAGCATCCCAAAAACGGGCAGCCAGTTTGCAGGCGGTGGACTTCCCGCCCCCGGAAGGGCCGATGAGCGCCGTCACTTCTCCCTGTCTGGCTGTGAAACTCACATCCTCCAGCACGCCATCCCCCTCCCGGTAGGCAAAGGAAACGTGATCAAAGGTAATGTCATAGTTTTCCGGCGTAAATTCTTCCTTGCCTTCCTGCACCGGCTGCTCCAGGATCGAGCGCATCCGCTCAATCTGCAGCTTTGTATTGAAGGTGGCAGCGATATTCTGAAGCGCCAGCCCCAGAGGGTCATACAGCCTTGCGGCAGCAAAGAGAAATCCCAGAAAGTAAAGGAAGGAAAGTTCCCCGGCTGCCAGCAGCGCCCCTCCGGTCAGGATCGTCGTTGCAAGCCCCAGACGTAAGAAAGCCTGTGCAGAGCTGACAAACACGCCGGTAGCAAGCTCTGAATGGATGGAGCCTTTCTCCATAGCCGCCAGCTTTTCCTCCAGTTTTCCCATATAAGCTTCCTGACGGCTGCACGCTTTGATGTCCCGGATGGTTTCCAGCCCCTCCTGGATGCAGTCGGCTACCGCCCGCTTGTTTAAAATATTCTTTGTCCCGAAAGAATCCTGAATCTTCTTGCTCCCAGCTGTCAGCAGAACCGCCACCGGAACCACCCACAGGATCGCCAGCGCCATCCGCCAGTCGCAAAGGAACATGGCAATGCCGATGACCAGGGTAGAAAAAATGGAAGCAAATAACTGAGGCACATAGTGGGAGAACATCTGGTCCAGGCTGGAGCAGTCTGCGATCATGGTAGAAGTCAGATCACTTAAATCCCGGTTTCCGAAAAAGCTTAACGGGAGCCGGCGTAAGGTCTCCGCCAAGCTTACACGCCGGTTGGCGCTTTCCTTATAAGTTGCCAGATACAGCGAAGCATACTGGAACCAATGAAGGACAAACAGCAAAAGCAGGATAATAACTGCAAAGCCTGTATAGGTCCAGAAGCCATCCATTAGGTTTCCCCCGTTTTCCATGGAATCCAGAAGATGCTGTGCCGTAAACAGGACAGCCCCTACCGGAAGCATCAGGCTTAAATTGCATACAAAACACCAGAGGACAGCTTTCACCAGATCCTTTGCCCCTTTTTCACTGAGCGCAAACAAATGCTGTAATTTCTTCGTCATACCCGTTTCTCCCCCTTTCCTGTTTCCTGGGCATTGTGGTATCCTCTTGTGGGGTTTCCCACTTTCCACTGGGCGCTGCGCTGGTAATCCTCCCACATGGCGGCATAAACGCCTTTCTCTGCAAGCAGACTTTCATGGCTACCCTGCTCAGAGATTTTCCCATCACTTAAGACAAGGATGTTATCCGCATCCTGTACGGTGGATAGCCGGTGGGCGATCATCAGCACCGTTTTGTTCTTTGTCAGCGTTTCAAATGCTTTCTGGATCTGATGCTCGTTCTCCGGATCAGCAAAGGCAGTTGCCTCATCCAGTACCACGATGGGTGCATCTTTTAAAATGGCACGAGCCAGAGCAATCCGCTGCTGCTCCCCTCCGGAGAGATAAACGCCTTTCATTCCCACCACCGTATCCAGCCCATGCGGCAGCTTCTCCAGAATGTCATCGCACTGGGCGGCGTGTGCGGCAGAGAGGACTTCTTCCCTGGAAGCCTGCGGCCGGGCAGCCCGGATATTTTCCAGAAGGCTTTCTTTAAACAGCCTGGTATCTTGAAAGACAAAGGCCACCTGTTCCATCAGGTCTTTTGTATCCATCTCCCGGACATCCACCCCGCCAACGGAAACACTGCCGCTGTCCACATCCCAGAAACGGGGGATCAGGCAGGCAGCGGTAGTCTTTCCTCCACCGGAGGGTCCCACCAGGGCTGTCACCTGGCCTGGCCGGACAGAGAAGGTCACATCGTCAAGAGCTGGTCGTTTGGCCCCTGGATAAGTAAAGGTCACATGGTGAAACGATACGGCAGCGTTTATCGACCGTTTCTGCACCTTCGGTTCCTCCATTGGCTTCTGTCCGAGAATCTCATCCAGGCGGCCTACCGCCTCATTAGCTTCCATGACTGCTTCGCTCATATACATGATCCGGTTAATCATCTGACCGCAGGCCGGAGCAAACAGGGCGTAAAAAATGAAGTTAACCAGCACTGTGCGCACATCCCCGCCAGAGGCCAGCAGCAGCGCCGCCGGGATCAGCAGGGCAAAAGTCCCGTTGATAAACGTCAGGAAACAAGTCTGCCCCACACGGCAGCTCATGGCGTACTGGCTGGCCAGATCGCTGTAATCTTTGATAGCCGCATAAAAAGCCTTGAAAGAGTATACCGTCTGCTGGAACATTTTTACCACAGGAATCCCTCGGACATATTCCACCGCCTCGCCGCTCATGCGCTCGATCTCTTTCTGATACCGATGGAAAAAACCAGCGTTCTTTCCGCCCATCATCAGGCACATGGAAAGAAGCGCCAGTGCCATAGTAAGCAGGCACAAAAGCCCCATTTTCCAATCAAAAAGGAACAGCATCACGATAGCGGCAATCGGCGTGACTATAGTTCCTGCCAGATCGGGAAGCTTGTGGGCCAGCAGGTCTTCCGTAAGTCCGGCGTTATCATCAATAAGTTTCCTTAGCCGCCCGGATTGATTTCCTGTAAAGAACCCCAGGGGGAGCTTCATCACATGGGCCATAGCAGTCCGCCGGATGTTCCGGGCTGTGCGGAAAGCTGCGATATGGGTGGACATGAGCGCTGCAAAATACAGGATAATACTGCCGATCGCCGTCCCTACCGCCATCCATCCCCAGTGAGATAGGTTCAACGCCCCGTTAAGCCCCGGCCAGTCTTCCAGCACATTCCTTGCCGCCAGCCAGACGCATACATAGGGGATCAGGCCCAGCACCGCAGACAAGGCGGAAAGGATACAGCCCAACAGGGTGAGATTTTTGTGCCCGCCCGCATAGCTTAAAATGCGGGACAGACTGCTTTGCTTTTTCTGGTTCAAAAGAATACCTCCCTTTTACTTAAAATATTTATTATTATGTTAGAAATAACTAACTATCATACAAAAAGATAAGGCCTATTGCCCTATCAATTTCAGCCATCCGGCTGTATAAAAATCCCGCAGCTGATCCACATAGTGCAGGGCTTTATCCCTTGGCATATCATGGATCACAATCTCAAACACCCCGTTAAACATACCGCTTGCAATGATATGGCACATCTGCTCATCCAGTTCCGGAATGTCTCTTTCAAGGCGGCGGAGAACTTCCATATATCTCATGGTATATTCTACTTCTACTTCGACCATGTTGTGGACAAAATGCTCATAACTGGTACCTTCCGACCGGCAGAGCAGCAGCTTCACCGGCTCCCGGTGCTGGCAAATATAATCCACCATCCAGTGGACACAATTTGAGGATTCCACACCCATATGGTCCGGCTGCTGATCCTCAGGCAGCTCGGCAAAGGAGGTCTGTGCCTCCATAAACTTTCCCATTAATGCGGCAGCATGGGGCTCCACAATGGCAGCAAACAAAGCCTCTTTGCTGGAAAAATACCCATAAAAGGCCCCGGTTGTCACCCCTGCCCTTTTTACGATCTGCCGCAGGGATGCGCCAAGAAAACCCTTATCAGAAAATTCCTCCATAGCAGCCTGCAAAATATTTTCCAAAGTAGTCGATGATTTTTCTTCCATAGTCCCCTCCATATAACATTGTCATATAACAATGTTATTATAGAGCGTATGAAAAGTTTTGTCAATAGGCCGAATATCTTTTTATTCTCTGTATCTCTATTTTTCCTGCTCATTTTCTCCACTGATCCGTACACAATGGGCGTATACATGGCATAGAATGAGTAGATTAACTCCCGGCCTCTCACACTTCATTTCTATTGATATCATACATATAGTAATCAATCATCCATTTTGATTACTTATCCGTGTTTTGTAGCCTGTGAATTCAGGCTACTTTTTCTGTGCATATAGACACATTAACTATTTGAGCACCCATATATCTACAACCCAAATTGCAGGTCAATCTTATATATTTAATATGTCTTTTTTCAAAATAGCTGTTGCAGGGGCAACTAGTGAGGACACTACACTACTACCTATGATCATGCGATATACTGATGAGACCACAGCAGCTTTTTTCTCCTGTTTTCCGCATAAAAAAATTTCTCAGATGGGTAAATTGATCCGTCTTACAATCCCGAAGCAGCTAAAAGATTACCTGGATAAGCTGAGCCACAATGCTAATTTTATTTACCTGAAAACGAAAACGTTTTCTAACATTGCGATCCGCCAGTTCCAGCTGAATTTATCTGGAAAAGGTAAGACCCTGCTGACTGCTGTTTATTAAAAAGAAACTCCGGTTGCTTTATGCAAAACAGCAGATTGCTTTGGGTATTAAGTACTCCAAACTTTTGAAACGGGTAAAGCTGCTTTATGAGAAAAGAAAACGTAGAATACGTGGTTTTCTTCACAAAGTTACGACATGGATATGGGATTACTATGTCCGGGATCGGATCCACACGGTAGTGATTGGTGATATCTCCGGGATACGGGAAGATAATTTCCTTGGTAGCAAGATTAACCAGCCGTTCCGTTCTTTCCCATACCGGATTATCTATCAAATACTTAGTTATAAGCGGACGTGTATATAGAATTTCTTCTACTTCTTATGCGAAATCGTTTGGTGCCCTACTTACAGGTATCATATTTATTATCTACGGTTACTTTTCCTGAATTTGGAATTTTAGCCGTAAAATAGGGGAGTCTTTTACGGCTACTTTTTTAGTTTCTCTGAATTTAACCGTAATCTATCATCTGATCCTACGGATTTTTTTCCGGATATGACGATTTCAACCGTAAATTTCTGCTTGTTTCTACGGCTGTTTTTCTTAATTTGATGATTTCAACCGTAAACTACTGCTTATTCCTACGGTTCTCTTTCACTATTTTCTTACTTCAACCGTAAACCTGTTCTTCCTCTACGGATTTCTTTCCAGATTTGACAATTTTAACCGTAACTGCTGCTTTTTATTGATCTTCCTGACATCTATTTTTCTTGACTTCTTTTTTCTGAGTGTAACACTAGGAAAAGAACTGGAAAAATGTCTTTCTGGCAGGTATCAAACTTTAAAATTCAGATGACAGGAATTTTTCAAGTGCATCAACTGTTTTTTTTATCTCAATTGAAGAAGTGTTAATACACAAATCGTAATTTCTTTTATCCCCCCACACTTGATCCGTATAAAACTGATAA
>CBJMC01400__coassemble_2050_pt1 | contig 9758 bp, 6 predicted proteins | sample CBJMC01400__metabat2_high_PE_029 | metagenome-assembled genome bin CBJMC01400 | reverse complement strand
CCTCCACAGAGGAAATGGAAACGACTTACACTTCTCTCCGTGATGCAGTGGACGCTCTGGAAAAACCGGAGGCAATGGAACTGGAACCAGGGGTTTACACGGTAGAGGACTCTTTTGACCAGGGCGATGGAGTTACACAGACCCGGCTTCTTGTGTCGGAAAATGAGACGAAGGTTTATTTTACCCTGAACGGAGTAAAAGAATTCTATTACTATGATACGGAGAATGCGCAGTATACAGAGCCGGAACTGGAGACCAGCGAAGACGGTGAAGGGAATCAGGTAATAGAGCGGGCGGTTATTACGTATGCGTCAACGCCGTCACTGATATCGGTTAAATATCTGGCGGGGGATAATGAGACAGTTACAGGTTCCCTGACACTGAATGACTGCACGAAGCAGGAAGTGACGAAAGAGGCTCTTGCGGCAGCCCTTGAACAGGCAAACAAAATCATAGAAGCAGCAGCGCAAACTCCGGAAGATTATGACGGAGAAAAAGTAGACGCATTAGTCCAGGCGGTTGCAGCAGCCACAAAAGTAAACAGTGACCCGGTTGCAATCCAGACAGAAGTAGACGAACAGGTTTCTGTACTGGAAAAAGCGGCTGCAGAGGCGAGCAGCAATACTGAAGAAGAGCGTACGGCATTAGAAGCAACGATTACGGCGGCAAATAGGGAAGCGGCAAAAGAAGATGTCTATACTGCATCGAGCATCAATGAACTGAAAGATCTGATCGCTTCGGCGCAGGAACTCCTGAATGGAACGCCGACTGCTTCCGAGCTCGAGGCTATGACGCTCCGAATCCAGGCATTCTTGGAAGAGGGGCTGATCCTTAAAGCGGATTTCTCAGAACTTCAGGCACTCTATGACACAGCGGTGAAAACAGCGGAGAACGCAGACGAAAGTTATTCCGGTTATACAAACCTGACTGAGATCATCAAACAGGCAGAAACGATACTGAATAACGGTGATGCGTCACAGAGTGAAGTGGATTCTATGGCAGAAGCCCTTACTCTTGCAATCAGTGCGTTGGACGATTCTGTGGAAAAAGGGGATCTCAGAGGATTGGTAGAACAGGCGGAGAAACTGATCTCAGACGGAAATTATCAAGGATGCACCCAGGCGACACAGGAACTGCTGAATGCCAGCCTCGAGGCGGCCAGGGCGGTTTTGGCTGATCCAGCGGCGACACAGTCTGAAGTAAATAAGCACTACGATATGCTCCAGGCTGCAGATGCGGCTATGGTCAAAGAGAAGACCGGGCTTGCAGATGGAATTTATGAGGCGGATGCAACGATACTCCATGCGGCTGATACAGACGGAACCCAGCTTAGCATGGCAAATTCCGCAGTGGATAAACCGGTGCAGGTGATCGTGGAAAACGGAGTTCCAAAAGCGATCCGCTTAAGTTTCCACGCTCTGACCACTACAGGACTTACAGGATATCTCGGAAATCTGTGGTACTTCCCCGGATACCGTGATGCGGCCGTGCCAAACGGACAGACACCGGTGCAGGCGGAAGTAGAAACATGGTATACCGATGAAGAAATTGGCGAGGATCCTTATGCGGACTACATGGATGGAAAGCAGTATCCAAAATCTATGCTGATCCCCATTGAGTCAGATGGAAACGGTGTTTATTATACGGAATACTGGATCCAGGTATTCGTGCCGGTCATGGAATCCATTAATACCGGAAGCGGAACCCAGTATGCAAGGCTGAAGCTGGAGATCGATGACTGGAGCGATATGAAGCAGATCAGCGGAACTGAAAACGCAGATAAAGAGGAGCTTCAGAAACAGCTTCAGGTATTAAAAGATTTCCTTGAAGCGATTTCCGAAGAAGATGCAGATCCGTCAACAGAGGACTTCTGTACAGAAGATCTGGCAGTGCTCGAAACTGCGATCACAGCCGGAACTGCTGCCGATGAAAATATGAATATCGGTCAGGAGCTTGTGGACAGCACAGTGAAGGCACTTGCCGCAGCAGAAACACTGTTTGCTTCAGAAAGCATTGAATCAGATAAGACTGCGCTGAATGAGGCGATTGCGAAAGCTGAGGAAGCACTGGGCTTAGAAAATGTTGTCTACACAGAGGCGTCCAGACAGAACCTGGAATGGATTTTAAATGCGGCGAAGGTTGTTGCCGGAAATGTGTCGGCGGAACAGGCACAGATCACATGGTGGACCACAAGGCTTGAGCAGGCGGTCGAGAACCTGGCGCTGATCAGCGCGGACAAGACAGAGCTGGCAGCTGCTCTTGAAACAGCGGAAGAAAGGCTGAAAGAGACCGACCTTTACACAGGGGCATCCCTTGACGTCCTAAGAAGTCTGTATGAGAGAGCTCAGGAACTCTATGACAATGCCGGAAGCACCCAAGAAGACATAGATAAATACGTAGCCATGCTGAACTACTACGTGGAAAGCATGGTTCCGGTCCAGGAAGGCGAGACATTCCGGGATGGCCTGTATTCCATGCTGCTGACAGCGTCGAACATGGCAGGAAGGGAAAACTCCTTTACAGATTCCACATTAAATGCACTGAAAGCAGCAATCAAAGCAGCGGATGCTGTATATCAGGATGAGGACGCAACTCAGGCTGAGATCAACGAACAAGCGTCTAAGCTCTATTATGCGATCCTCGCATTGGAAGCTAAACCAGCGGAAACACCCGGAACAGGAACCGGTGACGGCGGAAGCGGCAATGATAACAATGACGACGGCAATAACGACGGAAATACAGATCTTGACATCGAGAACCTTGCCGACGGCGTATACTCCATCTACGGAGAGATGGTGAAGACAGACAAGACTTCCGAATCCATGTCCAATGCGGCGGTCAACCATACGATCAAGCTGTCGGTTGAGGACGGGAAGTATTACATCACTATGAACTTCAACGGCCTTCAGTATGCCGGACAGTACGGCTACTTAAAAGACCTGCAGTATTTCCTGACCGGTTACACCACGAATCAGTACGGCGTACCCAGGGAGACCTTGCAGACGTGACCATCGATTCCTACCAGACGGACGAGGATGGAAACCGCGTCAGTGATTCCTTCGGAACAGATTATCCGGATTATGTAACCTTTGAACTAATCCCGGAGGCTCTGGAAGACGGTTTTGTACCGCTCCAGGTATTCGTTCCGATCATGGAGTCCATCGCTGACGGCACAGGCACTCAGGCCGTTTATCTGAAGCTTGACTGGAGCAGCCTGAAGCTGACAGAAGCGGATGATCCAGACTTCGAAGATGACGGAAATAATGACAACAATAATAATAACAATAACAATAATGGCAATGGAAACGGCGGTTCCGGCTTAAGTGGTGGCAGCGGACTGGGCAACAATACATTGGGAAGTACTCTTGGCGGTTCCAGCCTTGGCGGCTCCAGCCTCGGCGGTTCCAGTCTTGGCGGCAGCTCCCTTGGCGGCTCCAGCTTAAAAAGCGGTTCCAGCTTGACCGGAGCGTCCAGTGTCAAGACAGACGACATATCTTCCGACATCAGCGGATGGGCGGCGGTACTTGCGATCGGCTGCATGGCTTTGCTGGTGGGCGTTTTGGAGAAACGGTCACAGAAGAAAAATAAGGGAATGTAAGCCTTTATATCGGCAGGGGCGGCGCATGGAACAGACGCTGCTCCTTTCCGGTTGTAATGATTCCATCCAGAGAAGGAAGCTTCCCGGATGGAACAAGAAAAGAGACAGGAGAAAAGGATGAAATCAGTAAAGAAAATAAGAAAGATTTTTGCCGGCCTGCTTGCAGCCCTTGTGCTGACAGTGACAGGGGCGGGAGCCGGAGCGGTTCCGGTTCTGGCAGCCAGCGGCAATGTTTATACCTGCGTGATCCATCCCTGCTACGCACATCCGGTCACCGGCGTGATCGAAGACTCCGGCGGGGAGGCGTCCTATGCCACAGGCCAGGGGATGGTGGACGGCGCCATTTATACAACCGGTATCCTGGAGCTGACGGACAGCGGGGAATATTACCTGACGATCCGTATGAGCCTGATGGATTACACGTCCAACCACAGCTTCTGGGTGCAGAACGTGGGAGATTCCGGCTGGTTAAGCCCGGCCATCGGCGTGACAGGCAACGGGACGGATGACAACGGTGCTACAGCAGACATCTGTATGCAGGTGCCAAGCGAGAACTGCGTAGTCAGGGGCTCCATGTATGTGGAACCTATGGGAAGGGACGTGATCTTCTATCTGTATCCCAGTGATTATACGGCAGGAAACAATACAAATATGAATGCGACGATCGTGACAGAAGCCTCCGGAAGCGGCGGGACAGCGACAACCAGCGGCTCGGGGAGCACAGGCACAGAAAGCGGGACGAGCGGCTCCGGCAGCACGAGTACCGGAAGCGGCAATGCCAGCCTGTCCGGTTCCTCTCTTCAGAGCGGTTCCGGGTTATCAGCCTCCGGCTCTTCAGATACGGAGGCTGGAGACGGCAGTACGGAAGCGCCTGCACTGTCCAGTTCCATTAACGAAGCAGCCCAGCCGACTCCGTCTACCGATACGGAGTTAAATGACGCCCAGGGATTAAGCCTGTCAACGGGAGCAGACGCATCCGAAGAGGCGGAAGAGACGGGAAGTTCCGGCGGGAGCAGCGCATTTGCCATCGGAGCGGCAGCCACGGTCTCCGGGCTGATCCTGATGGGGACAGCGGCGGTGATCGTCTATTTCTTCCGGAAGAACTGGAAACGCTGGGGCGGAGGTTACGATGATGATGAAGCATAACTGGATCAAAAGAAACAAGAGGCTCTCGGCCCTGGCTGCCTGCGCAGCTCTCTCCTGCAGCCTGCTTGCAGGGTGTGTGGATCAGAGCGGCGGGGATGCGGGAGAAGGAACGGCGGACGGCAGCGCTTCTTCTCAGACGGAAAGTGTGGAGACCATGTTGGAGATCACGGACCCGGAGGAGAAAGCCGCTGTAGAAGCGGCAAAGGCAAAGGTGCAGGGAATGGAGGGGGAGCCCAGGATCATTGCCACCTCCCCTTCCACGGCTGAGATCTGCGACCGGCTGGAGCTGGACCTGGTGGGTGTGTGCTCCAGTTCCATTTCAGAGCTGCCCGAGCGATATGCAGAAGCGGAAGAGGTGGGGACCGCCATGGCCCCCGATATGGAGATCGTGGCGTCACTGGATCCGGACTGGATCTTAAGCCCTGCCACCCTCCAGGCCGACCTGCAGCCCAAATACGAAGCCATCGATACGGACTGGGCATTTCTAAACCTGCGGAGCGTCCAGGGCATGTACCGCTCCATCCAGGAGCTGGGCGAGATCTTCGGCAGAGAAGAGCAGGCACAGGCCATGGTGGATGAGTTCACAGAATTTTATGAAGATTACAAGGATACCAATGAAGGGAAAGAAGCACCGAAAGTGCTGATCCTCATGGGACTGCCCGGCAGCTATATCATTGCCACCGAAAATTCCTATGTGGGAAGCCTGGTGGAGCTGGCAGGGGGTGAGAACGTCTACGCCGGGACAGACCAGGAATTCCTGACAGTCAATACCGAGGACATGAAGACAAAGGAGCCGGATGTGATCCTGCGGGCGGCACACGCCCTGCCGGATCAGATCGTGGAGATGTTCAATGAAGAGTTTGCTACAGACGATATCTGGCAGCATTTCGATGCAGTGAAGAATGAACGGGTGTATGACCTGACCTATGAGTACTTTGGCATGAGCGCCGATTTCGACTACCCGGAAGCGCTGGAGGAACTGCAGCCTATGCTCTATCCGGAGAGCGAAGAGGATCAGGAAAAGGCCAAAGAGAACAGCGAGAACGCCGCAAAGGCGGCCGAAGAGAGCGAAGCCTCCGAGAAGGTAGACGAAGAGACACTGCAGGAGATCACGAAGTAAGGAGGGAGAGCCATGAGTGAAGACAGAGACTTAAGACAGAATGGCAGCCTTACGGACCCGGTGGTTCCAGATTCCGGGAAGCAGGACCGGAACAGAAAGAAACAAAAGACAGCCCGGGCGGCGGCCTCCTTTATTATAACAGGGATACTGCTGGCGGTGCTGATCGTCCTGTCTGTCAATATCGGGAGTTTGAAGGTCTCCCCCTCGGAGCTGTTCCGGGGACTGTTTATCGAGCGGATCGACGATGTGGCGGCTATCTATGACCTGCGCTTCCCGAGGATCGTGATCTCCCTGTTCGCAGGGGCGGCGGTGGCGGTCTCGGGCGTCCTTTTCCAGGCGGTGCTGAAGAACCCGCTGGCGGACCCGGGGATCATCGGCATTTCCAGCGGCGCAGGTTTTGTGGCGGTACTGATCACGGCATTTCTGCCGGCCCTTTACTTTTTTACCCCGCTGTTCGCATTCGCCGGCGGCGTGCTGGCCTTTTTCCTGGTGTACAGCCTGTCGTGGAAAGGAGGCTTAAGTCCGCTGCGCATCATTCTGACCGGCGTGGCGGTGAGCGCCATGTTTACCGGCCTGTCAGACGCCCTGAATTCCATGAGCGGAGGAAATTCTTCCGGCGTGGCGTCCATCGTGGAAGGGAATATCACACAGAAGACATGGGAGGACGTGCAGACCCTGCTCCCCTATGTGATCGCAGGGCTGATCCTTGCGCTTTTGTTTACAAAGATGTGCAACCTGATGTCTCTGGAAGACAAGACGGCCAGAAGCCTGGGCGTCAATGTGAACCTGATGCGGATCCTGATCTCCCTGGTGGCGGTGCTCCTTGCCAGCATCTCCACAGCGGTGGTGGGAGCCATCAGCTTCCTGGGGCTGATCGTGCCACATATCGGGAGGCTGCTGGTGGGCAGCGACCACCGGGCGCTGGTACCCTTCTCCATGCTGGCGGGGGCCTTTACCTTCCTGCTGGCGGATACCATCGGCCGGACCGTGGCGGCGCCCTACGAAGTATCGGCGTCCATTATCATGAGCGTGATCGGCGGACCGTTCTTTATCATTCTGTTAAGGAGGTCGAAGAAGTATGCAGCCTGATATGAACCAGATGAAACCTGACAGCGCCGGGCCCGGAGAAGCGGTGCGGCCGGTACAGAAGCCGGCCATGGAAGTGCGGGACCTGTTCTTTTCCTACGGGAAGAATAAAGTCTTAAAGGGAACATCCTTTACCATAGAAGAAGGGAAGATCACCACCATCATGGGAGCCAACGGGTGCGGGAAATCCACCCTGTTCAATCTGATGACCAAAAACCTCTATCCCAGGAAAGGGAATATCTTCCTCCATGGGAAGAACATCCAGAACCTGGGGCTGAAGGATTTTGCCAGGCGGGTGTCCATCGTCCATCAGTATAATTCCTCTGCGGACGACATTACGGTAGAGCGGCTGGTATCCTTTGGCCGCACGCCCCATATGAAGATGATGCAGGGGCACAGCGACGAGGATGAGAAGCTGATCCAGTGGGCCATGGAAGTGACCAATGTCCTGAAATACCGGGACAGGGAAGTGAGCCGCCTCTCCGGCGGCCAGCGCCAGAGGGTGTGGATCGCCATGGCTCTGGCACAGAACACGAAGATCCTGTTCCTGGACGAGCCAACAACCTATCTGGATATCCGTTACCAGATCGAGATCCTGGAGCTGGTAAAGAAGCTGAACCGGGAGTATGGGATCACCATTATCATGGTGCTCCATGACATCAACCAGGCAATCCACTTCTCAGACCGGATCATCGGACTTAAGGACGGGCAGGTGACCGCCCAGGGCGCGCCGGATGCGGTGATCACAGAGGAATGCATCCGGGAACTGTACGGGATCTCCCTGGGAGTGACCACCATTGAAGGAAAGAAATTTGTCCTGACTGTGTGACGGCTCGCAGCCATAGCCCTGTAAGAGGCTGAACTGGAGTGCGTAAGCACGACGGGTGCGCGTACGGGGCGGCTGTGAACTGCGCGCAGCGTCGGGAACAGAAATAGGAGTGAAACAAAATGAAGAATAAGAATCCATTACGGATTTTCTGGATACTGCTGGGCTTTCTCTGCCTGGGGCTGGGGGCGGTGGGCATTGTTCTGCCGATTCTCCCCACCGTGCCCTTTTTCATGGCCACGGTGTTCTGCTTTGCGAAAAGCTCAAAGCGGCTCCACGACTGGTTCATCGGAACGAATCTTTATAAAAAGCATTTGGACAGCTTTGTGAAGCAGAGGGCCATGACTATGGGGACGAAGCTGCGGATCGTGGGAACCGTGACCGTGGTGATGGCGGTGGGATTCCTGATGATGAGCAAAGTCCCGGTGGGAAGGATATGCCTTGCCATTGTGTGGGTGTGTCATCTGCTGTATTTCTTCCTGCGGGTAAAGACAATCTGGCCGGGAGAAGCACAGGCGGCAGAGTAAAAGGAGTGCAGGATGATTAAGAAAAGATTAGTGGACTTATTGTCCCATGCGAAAAAATATATTGTATATCAGGTGGCATGGAATTGTCTTTCCCTGCTCTGTCAGATCGTCATGATCTACTGTGTGTCCATGCTTTTGGAGCAGGTCCTGTTCTGGGGAGTGACGACTGGGGAGGCTGCCCGCTTCGGCGGGATTGCTGTTCTGGCTATGGCGCTGCGCTTTGTCTGTGACCGGGGAGCTTCCAGGGCGTCCTACTATGCGTCCGTGGATGTGAAGAGAATCCTGCGGGATAAGATTTATGAAAAGCTCCTGCGGCTGGGCGCAGCCTACCGGGAGAAGGTCACGACCTCCGAGGTAGTGCAGATGGCGGCGGAAGGCGTGGAGCAACTGGAGACCTATTTCGGGAAATATCTTTCCCAGCTCTTCTACAGCCTGCTGGCACCGGTGATGCTGTTCCTCGTGCTGTCTTTCGTGAGCTGGAAGGCAAGCCTTGTCCTGCTCATCTGTGTGCCCCTGATCCCCATATCTATTGTGGCGGTGCAGAAGTTCGCAAAACGTCTTCTCAATAAATACTGGGGCATCTATACGGAGTTGGGAGACAGCTTCCTTGAGAACCTGCAGGGGCTGACTACGTTGAAGATCTATCAGTCGGACGAACTGAAAGCACAGGAGATGGATGCGGAATCCCAGCGGTTCCGGCAGATCACCATGAAGGTGCTGACCATGCAGCTCAACTCCACGAGTGTGATGGATATTATCGCATACGGCGGGGCAGCCGTGGGCATGATCGTGACTCTTTCCCAGTTCATACAGGGGAACTTAAGCGTACACGGCGCCCTGATGCTGATCCTGCTGGCGTCGGAGTTTTTTATCCCCTTACGTCTCCTCGGTTCCTTCTTCCATATCGCCATGAACGGCATGGCGGCAAGCGATAAGATCTTCGCCCTTCTGGACCTGCCGGAACCGCCGGAGAAGACGGAAACCCTGGAGGGAAAGGAGATGGATCTGGTATTTACCGATGTCCATTTTGCTTATGAAGCGGACCGTGAGATCTTAAAGGGTGTCAGCATGGAATTTCCGGCGGGAAGCTTTACTTCCATCGTGGGGACTTCCGGCTGCGGCAAGAGCACGGCGGCGGCCATTCTGATGGGAAGGAATCAGGGATATCAGGGTAGTGTGACCATCGAGGGAAAGGAACTTTCTCAGATCCGGGAGGACAGCCTGATGGAGCACATCACCCTGGTCAGCCATAACAGCTATCTCTTCAAAGGGACAGTGGAAGAAAACCTGCGGATGGGAAAGCCGGACGCATCAGAGGAAGAGATGGAGGAGGCTCTGCGGAAGGTGAACCTGTGGGGCTTCCTTTCCTCACAGCAGGGGCTCACAACGCCCCTGGCGGAAAAAGGAGAGAACCTCTCCGGCGGCCAGTGCCAGCGTCTGGCCATCGCCCGGGCG
>CBJMC01400__coassemble_2045_pt1 | contig 9776 bp, 7 predicted proteins | sample CBJMC01400__metabat2_high_PE_029 | metagenome-assembled genome bin CBJMC01400 | reverse complement strand
GGATCCTGCGCTGCAATCCATTTTCAAAAGGCGGATATGATCCGGTACCTTAAGGAGGATAAGTAATGGAAGTTTATGGACTTTTAGCCTCGGGCTATGGGGACTGGCCGATAATCGGGCAGATTGCATGGCTGCTTGGTCAGATCATGAACGGTATCTACAACGTAATGAGTGCGATCGGTATCGAGAATATCGGTATCTGTATTATCATCTTTACGGTGATTGTTTATTCACTGATGATACCGCTTACCATCAAGCAGCAGAAATATTCCAAGATGTCGGCGGTAATGCAGCCTGAAATTCAGAAAATCCAGAAAAAGTATGAAGGAAAGAAAGACCAGGCGTCCATGCTCAAGCAGCAGGATGAGATGAAGATGGTCTATGAGAAGTACGGCACGTCAATGTCGGGCGGATGTCTTCCGCTTCTGATCCAGATGCCGATTCTCTTTGCACTGTACCCGGTTGTTTACAATATTCCGAGATATGTGTCCGGTGTGAGAAAAGTTTACGAGCCGGTTGTGGAAGCGATTATGGCGACAGACGGATGGCAGTCCATCATGGAGACCATCGGTTCAGCAAGTCCGGTTCTGATGAATCCGGATTCCTATGATTACAGCAAGGCAAGCACGATCGTAAATGTACTGTACAAGTTCCAGGATGCAACCTGGGGACAGCTGATCGATCAGATCCCGTCCATTTCCGATATTGCCCATTCAACGATGGACCAGGTTACACACCTGAACAGTTTTATCGGTATCAACATCGGTGAGGCGCCGATCACTCTGCTGACGAATGCATTCCACAACGGATCTTTCACGGGAATCATTCTGGCGGTTATCATTCCGATCCTGGCAGGTCTCACACAGTTTATCAGTGTAAAACTTACATCGGCGCAGCAGCCGTCCACGGGAAACAGCCAGGACAACCCGATGGCAGCGTCCATGAAGACAATGACATATACGATGCCGCTGTTCTCCGTATTTATCGGATTTACAATGCCGGCAGGTATGGGACTTTACTGGGCTGCCAGTGCTGTGGTAAGATGTGTGCAGCAGCTCGCAATCAATAAATATCTCAGCAAGAAATCTGTGGAAGATATTATTAAGGAAAATCAGAAGAAGGCTCAGAAAAAGCGCGAGAAGAAAGGTACCTCTGCAAAGGAGATCAACCGCATGGCGCTGACGAGCACAAGGAATGTAGGAAATACTTCCAGACAGCAGACAGGACTTACGGATGCTGAAAAAGAAGAGAAGTTAAGACAGACCCAGCAAAGAGCGATGAACGCGAAACCGGGAAGCCTTACGGCAAAGGCAAATCTGGTAAGCAGATATAACAGCGGTCTTGCTACAGAGACACCTGCTGATGAGAGCAGCAGTGAAGACAAGAAAGAGACTAAGAACAAGAGTAAACGGAAAAAATAGTCGTCTGTCCGCAGCAGACGCCTGAAGGCAGGGCGTCTGAGCAGGAGAAAGGAAGGAATCGGGATGAAAGGAAGTATCAGGGTATCAGCAAAGACAGTTGACGATGCAATCACAGAAGCATTGATTCAGTTGGGCGTTACAAGCGACAGACTTGAATATGACGTAATTGAAAAAGGAAGCCCGGGATTTCTGGGAATCGGCATGAAACAGGCGGTAATCGAAGCCTGGAAAAAGGAAGAGCCCGAACCGGAAGAAGATATCTTCTCAATGGATTTCTTAAAGGAAGAAAAAGAAGAAAAGGACGAAAAGCCTGTTCAGATGAAGGAAGAGAAAGAGGAGCAGGAGACAAAGGACGAAGCTGAGAAAGAGACAGAAGTAAGGAAAAAAGAGAAAAAAGAAATAAAAAGAGAACCAAAGAAAGATAAAAAGAAAGAAAAGAAAAAGGAAGCACCCCAGCCGCAGGAAGTACAGACAGAAGGAAAAAGGGAAGAAATCGAGCTTGCAAAAGTGGAGGATGAGACGATCCAGGCAGTTGAGAAATTCATCAGGGATACGCTTACGGCCATGAATATGGAAGTTGAGATTCACTCCGAGATTGACAGCGACGGAGCGCTGTTTATCGACATGAAGGGGGAGCATATGGGGATTCTCATCGGAAAGAGAGGACAGACTCTGGACGCTCTGCAGTATCTTGCAAACCGTGTTGCGAACAAGCACCAGGAAGGCTATGTAAGAGTGAAACTTGATACGGAGAATTACCGTTCGAGAAGAGAAGAGACCTTGAAGCATCTGGCAAAGAATATCGCACACAAGGTGAAGAGAACGAGAAGACCGGTTGCACTTGAGCCCATGAATCCGTATGAGCGGAGAATCATCCATTCTGCACTGCAGTCGGATCCGTATGTGACGACTCACAGCGAGGGAGAAGAACCTTACAGAAAAGTTGTAGTTACTCTGAAGAGATAGTTTTTCAGATTTTGTTCTGAAGCGAAAGGACGTTTTACGCTTCACGAGACTTTCGTGAAGACGGCAAAACGTCCTTTTGTGCGTGAAGGAGGTTGATATATCATGGAGAGAGAGACGATCGCGGCGATATCGACAGGAATGACGAACTCCGGGATCGGGATCGTGAGGATCAGCGGCGAGGAGGCTTTTCCGGCAGCGGACAGGATATTCAGAGGCCGGGAAAAAGTCTCGGATGTAAAAAGCCACACGATTCATTACGGGCATATTTACGATGGAGAGGAAGAGATTGACCAGGTACTTGTCATGGCAATGAGGGCTCCCCATACGTATACGGGGGAGGACACGATTGAGATCAACTGCCACGGAGGTACATTTGTGGTGCGCAGAGTTCTTGAGACTGTGCTGAAAAACGGAGTGAGGCCGGCAGAGCCGGGAGAGTTTACGAAGAGAGCATTTCTCAATGGCAAGATGGATCTTTCCCAGGCAGAGGCAGTCAGCGATCTGATCACATCCAGAAACGAGTACGCAAGGAAAAGTTCGATCAGCCAGTTGAAGGGCAGCGTAAAAAATAAAATCAACGACATAAGAAATGAAATCATCTATCATACGGCTTTCATAGAGAGTGCACTGGATGACCCGGAACATATCAGTGTGGACGGATATGGGGATACGCTGAAAACAGCGGCGGAGAAGATTGTTTCCGAACTGGACAGGCTGATTTTATCATCAGATGACGGAAGAATCATGAGGGAAGGGATCCAGACCGTCATACTGGGAAAGCCGAATGCGGGAAAGTCATCCCTTCTGAATGTTCTCATGGGGTACGACCGGGCGATAGTGACAGAGATTGCCGGAACTACAAGGGACGCCCTGGAAGAACAGATTCATCTGAAAGGGCTCAGCCTGAATATTATCGACACGGCGGGCATCAGGCAGACGGAAGATATTGTAGAAAAAATGGGTGTGGATAAGGCGAAGGACTATGCGCGGAATGCGGACCTCGTGATCTACGTTGTAGATGCGTCCGAAGAACTGGATGAGGATGATGATAAGATTCTGGATCTGATCCGGGATAAAAAGGTTATCATACTTTTAAACAAATCCGATCTGAAAACAGTGGTAGATGTGGATAAGATGCGGGAAAGAATCCGGGCAGTGTGGATAAATGATAAAAATGCAAACCTTTCAGAGATACCGGTGATCGAGATTTCCGCAAAGGAAGAGCAGGGAATCAGCGAACTGGAGAAGACGGTGGAAAAAATGTTCCTGAAGGGAAGTATCTCGTTTAACGATGAAGTCTATATTACAAATGCAAGGCAGAAAAGTGCCCTGACGGATGCGCGGGAGAGTATGAAAAAAGTAATTGGAAGCATCGAAAACGGTATGCCGGAGGATTTCTATTCGATTGATCTGATGGATGCATATGAAGCGCTTGGAAGAATAACAGGAGATTCAGTAGGAGAAGATTTGATCAATGAAATATTCAGCAAATTCTGTATGGGTAAATAAAGACGAGTATGATATTGCCGTGGTAGGAGCGGGGCATGCCGGATGCGAGGCAGCCCTTGCGGCGGCGCGTCTTGGATTTAAAACAGTTATATTTACAGTGAGTGTGGACAGTATTGCACTTATGCCATGTAATCCCAATATAGGAGGCAGTTCAAAGGGACATCTGGTAAGGGAAGTAGATGCTCTCGGCGGAGAGATGGGGAAAGTCATAGACCGTACATTTATTCAGTCAAAGATGCTTAACAGTTCGAAAGGACCGGCGGTTCACTCACTGAGAGCACAGGCGGACAAGGCGGAGTACAGCAGGGCGATGCGTCAAGTACTGGAAAACCAGGAGAATCTTGATATCCGTCAGATGGAAGTGACGGATATTCTTGCAGAGGACGGAAAAGTTACCGGCGTACAGACCTACTCCGGAGCAGTCTATCACTGCAGGGCTGTTGTTCTTTGCACCGGAACCTATCTGAAAGCAAGATGTATTTACGGAGATGTGAGTACCTATACCGGCCCGAACGGACTGCAGAGCGCCAATTACCTCACGGACAGCCTGAAGGCTCTGGGAGTGAAAATGTACAGATTCAAGACAGGAACTCCTGCCAGGATTGATAAAAAATCTATTGACTTCAGTAAAATGGAAGAGCAGAAGGGTGACGAGAGAGTAGTACCGTTTTCTTTTACCACGGATCCGGAAGACGTACAGATCGAGCAGGCATCCTGCTGGCTCACTTATACAAATGAAAATACGCATGAGATTATCCGCAGAAATCTGGACCGTTCGCCATTGTTTTCCGGGGCGATTGAGGGGACGGGGCCGAGATACTGTCCGTCCATAGAGGATAAGGTTGTAAAGTTTCCGGACAAGAACCGGCATCAGGTCTTTATCGAACCGGAAGGACTTCACACAAACGAAATGTATGTGGGAGGTATGTCAAGTTCTCTTCCGGAAGATGTACAGTATGCAATGTACAGAAGTGTACCGGGACTGGAAAATGCTAAAATAGTTCGCAATGCGTATGCAATAGAATATGACTGTATCGATGCCAGACAGTTGAAAAGCACACTGGAATTCAAGAATATAGAAGGACTGTTCAGTGGAGGACAGTTTAACGGCAGTTCGGGATATGAGGAAGCAGCGGCACAGGGATTGATTGCAGGAATTAATGCGGCGAGAAAACTTCAGGGAAAAGACGGAATTGTCATAGACCGGTCTCAGGGATATATCGGTGTTCTGATTGATGATCTTGTCACAAAGGAGAGTCATGAGCCATACCGTATGATGACTTCAAGAGCAGAGTACAGGCTTCTCTTAAGACAAGATAATGCAGATATCCGTCTGACAAAGATCGGGTATGAAGTGGGGCTGATCAGTGAAGAAAGATATCAGAACCTTCTTCTGAAGGAGAAGCTCATCGATGAGGAAATTCATCGTGTGGAGCATACGAATATCGGCACATCTCCGGAAGTTCAGCGGGTCCTTGAGTCATGGGGAAGCACGCCCCTTTCTTCCGGAACAACACTCGCTGAACTGATCAGAAGACCGGAACTGTCCTATGAAAAACTCCGAGAGATCGATAAGAACAGACCGGAGCTTCCGGAGGATGTTATCGAACAGGTAGATATTAACATAAAGTATGACGGTTATATCAAAAGGCAGATGCGGCAGGTAGAGCAGTTCAAAAAGATGGAGAACAAGATTATTCCGGAAGATATCAATTATGACGAGATTCAGAGTCTCAGGATAGAGGCAAAACAGAAACTGAATCAGATACGTCCCCTTTCGATCGGACAGGCTTCCAGAATATCCGGGGTGTCACCGGCAGATATATCCGTACTGCTTGTTTATTTGGGTGGAAAAAAGAGTGTATAAGTCTGTAAAAATGTGAATAAGTGTGGTGAAATAATGGATAATGTGAAAAAAAGTATTTATAATGAAAAAAACTGGCACGGGATTCAACTGACGGAAAAACAGTGCAGTCAGTTTGACAGATATTATGAACTTCTGAATGAATGGAATAAGGTAATGAATCTTACCGCAATAACCGATTATGATGAGGTTGTGCTGAAACACTTTATAGACAGTCTTTCTCTTGTAAGAGTACTGGATCTGTCTTTCGTGCATTCTCTGATCGATGTAGGAACAGGAGCAGGTTTTCCAGGAATCCCGATTAAGATTGCCTTTCCGCATATCAATGTGACTCTGCTGGATTCTCTGAATAAAAGAGTAAAATTCCTCGATACAGTGATCAGTGAACTGAAACTGGATGATATATCAGCGGTGCACGGAAGAGCAGAAGATCTTGCAAAAAAGGCGGAGTACAGAGAAAAGTCTGACTGCTGTGTTTCCAGAGCAGTTGCGAATCTTGCAACTCTGAGTGAATACTGTCTTCCCTTTGTAAGATGCGGCGGAAATTTCGTGTCGTACAAGAGCGGTTCATCCGATGAGGAGATCAGGGAGGCGGAGAAAGCTGTAAAGATTCTGGGAGGTAAGATAGAGAAGATTGATAAGTTTGTCCTGCCCGGAAGTGATATGGGAAGAGCGCTTGTGAAAATATCCAAGAAAGTGAGCACACCTAAGAAATATCCGAGAAAAGCCGGAGTTCCGGGAAAAGAACCGTTGAAGTAAGGTATTATTAAAGCATGTATTAAAGCCTGCATTAAAGCTTGATTTAAAGTTTGTATTAAAGTGTGTATATGAAATAGAAAATAATAAAATATCAACCGATGATTTGACAGATAAAGGAAATTATCTACTTAAATCATCGGTTGTTTTTTTTGACATCAATTATTCACTGTCGGAGAAGAGTATATTTACCTGCTCGATAAATTCTTCCGGTTTTTCAATATGTGGAAACTGCTTTGCATGATCAATCCCCACGATTTCAATCGAAGGAAGATGATTCTGATACTGTCCGGCAGCCAGTGTGTTTTCCGGATTATTTGTTCCTGTGATGATGAATATGCTGTTGTTCAGATTTGGAAGAGAACAGAGCACATTGGCGTTTGTATAACGTGATTTCAGGCATGCATACAGATAACGTGAATGTGTCTTCTCTTTCTGGGATGATTCAACGGCAATGAGAATATCTTTCTCGGTGATTTTATTCTGATCATAGTAGCAGGCTGAAGCAAGGGCTTTTCGCACAGTTTTCTTATTGATCTTTATATTGTAGATAAATGTACCGACAATGGGAGATGATAAGATGTGTTTTATCATCTTTGAACGTTTTGTTGGTACTTTTGCCAGGGTTACAATGTTCTGAGGATTGATCATAATAATCCTGTTGATAATTGTATTATCATTTGAACAAGCCATTAATACAAAAGATGAAGACTCGCCGGAAACAATCACATCCGTTTTATCTCCGATTATGTGTTTTATAAAATCTGTTATGAGCTGCACATACAAATAGTTCGTATATGTAAGAAGCGGTCTGTCGGAGCAGCCGCAGCCGAGCAGATCAATCGTATAAACTGTATACTGCTTTGATAAATCGTTTTCAATTTTATTCCACTCGTATGATGAAGAACAGACATTCAGATCATGAATCAGAAGAAGCGGACTTCCCGTTCCTTTTTTCTTATAGGAAATTCTTCCAAATCTCCAGTCATAGTATTCATTCTTTTCTTCTTCAAGAAGATTATCGGACGTAGAAATATAATGGATTATTCTGTTGGCAAGATGCATAACCCCAATCGTCGTTCCAGTAAACAGCGCCATGTATCCAAGAAATTTTTTGAAACTCATTCGACTCACCCTCTTTCAGTATTTATTTCTATTATACTACAATCGGTATTTTAAGAAAAGTGAAAATAATGTTTCACGTGAAACATTTTAAAATGCGGTTTTTTGATGGATTATCGGTCGGCTGCTCTGTCTCGTATCGCCATGGCGACCGCGCTTCCGCTCGGGAGTGGAACGCAGCGGTGTACTAAGACTGCAAAAAACGCAGTCTAAGGACCGGCGTTCCACTACGGGTCTTCATGGCAATACGAGACAGAACAGCCTGGTATTCGATATGGATGTCAAAAATCGATTTGAAAATTTAGTACAAAGGATTTAAAGGGAAAAATGGGAAAAATGAAAAAAATAGAAGAAATGGAAACCGATGATAGCGGAATAAATAGGGAGATTGAAGTGAAAATAGTAAAGTAAATAATAAAGTAAAAATAATAAAGTAAAAGTAATAAAGTAAAAATGGAAAAGTGAAAATAGAAGATTACAGGAATAGAATGATGTTTCACGTGAAACATTGAAATGAATGGCTTGTATTAAAAAATATTATGATGATTTTGGGGTTGAAAAATGGCAGAGAGATAATTGAGGTTTGCAAAAATAATAGTAAATGTTTCACGTGAAACATTGGAAAAATATTTGATATAAATAAAAATACTGTAAAAAGATGTTTCACGTGAAACATTGATATAGATTAATAGAAAGAAAAGTGATATAATGAAAAAGCATCCGAATGAAAGGAGTACGACAATGGGTAGAATAATAGCAATAGCCAACCAAAAGGGAGGCGTTGGTAAGACAACAACGGCAATTAATCTGTCAGCTTCTCTGGCCAGTATGGGACAAAGAGTTCTTGCATTGGATATGGACCCGCAGGGAAATATGACCAGCGGACTCGGCGTTGATAAAGATAATGTAGAAAAAACAGTCTATGATCTTATTATTGGCAATGTTGGCATTGAGGACTGTATTCAGAGCGAAGTGATAGAGAACCTTGACGTACTTCCTTCAAATATTAATTTATCAGCAGCCGAAATTGAACTGATCGGAATAGATAATAAGGAGTTTATTTTAAAGGAAGAGGTCGATAAAGTAAAAGATGAATATGATTTCACTATAATCGACTGTCCGCCTGCCTTGAGCATGCTTACTATAAATGCCATGACAACAGCGGATTCCGTTCTTGTTCCGATTCAGTGCGAATATTATGCACTGGAAGGTTTGAGCCAGCTGATACATACGATTGAACTGGTGCAGGAAAGATTAAATCCTTCACTGGAAATCGAGGGTGTAGTCTTTACCATGTATGACGCCAGAACCAATCTTTCACTGCAGGTAGTCGAAAACGTAAAGGATAACTTAAATCAGAATATATATAAAACTATAATACCGAGAAATATAAGACTGGCGGAAGCACCGAGCTACGGAATGCCAATTAACCTCTATGATCCCAAGTCAACAGGCGCCGAGAGCTATATGCTTTTAGCAGAAGAAGTGATTCATAAAGGAGAAGAGTAATATGGCAGTGAAAAGAAACGGACTTGGAAAAGGGCTTGACAGCCTTATACCGAATAAGGCGGAAAAGACATTAAAAACGAACGAAAAGAAGCCGGAAGTAAACAAAACGGATGAAAAAACAAGCGAGACAGGTGAAATCCTCGTAAAGATAAACCAGGTGGAACCAAACAGGGAACAGCCGAGAAAAGATTTTGATGAAGATTCTCTTATGGAACTGGCTGATTCGATAAAACAGTTTGGGATACTTCAGCCTCTGATTGTGCAGAAAAAGAAAGATTATTATGAAATCATAGCAGGAGAGAGAAGATGGAGGGCTGCAAAACTTGCAGGCGTAAAAGAAGTTCCTGTCATTATTAAGGAGTATACAGATCAGGAAATTGTGGAAATCTCTCTGATAGAAAACATACAGCGTGAAAATCTGAATCCGATTGAAGAAGCAATGGCATACAAAAGACTTCTGGAAGAGTTTAATCTGAAACAGGACGAAGTGGCAGAAAGAGTATCTAAGAGCAGAACCGCAGTCACAAACTCCATGAGACTTCTGAAACTGAGCAGCCGGGTTCAGCAGATGATCGTTGATGACATGATAAGTACCGGTCATGCCAGGGCACTTCTTGCTATCGATGATG
>CBJMC01400__coassemble_2016_pt1 | contig 9917 bp, 7 predicted proteins | sample CBJMC01400__metabat2_high_PE_029 | metagenome-assembled genome bin CBJMC01400 | reverse complement strand
CCTTTTTGATATCCCGGTAGCTGAACGTTTTTTTCTCTTTCTTCCTCTCACTGCGTACTCTTTTGTACTGGCGCAGGAGCAGGTCGGAAGAATTTTTTCTCATTGATTTTTCCCGCCGTCCGATCTGACGTGCTGCACAGCTCGATTCCGCCTCCGGCTTCATCTCGCTGTGCGGGCTCCGCCCTATGCGCGCACTGGGTTTTCCCGCCGTCCGATCTGACGTGCTGCACAGCTCGATTCCGCCTCCGGCTTCATCTCGCTGTGCGGGCTCCGCCCTATGCATAAGAAAAAGCCCACAGCCTTTTGTAAGCAAGCTTACACGGCTGCGGACTTCTTCTTATGCGCACGTCAGATCTGTGGATTCAAACTGACTATTATACAGATCTGCGTAGAAGCCGTTCTGGGCGAGGAGTTGTTCGTGAGTGCCCTGTTCGACGATGTCACCGTCGCGCATGACGAGGATCAGGTCCGCGTCGCGGATGGTGGACAGGCGGTGGGCGATGATAAAGCTTGTTCTGCCCTTCATCAGGTTATCCATAGCTTTCTGGATCAGCACCTCAGTCCTGGTATCGACGGAGCTTGTGGCTTCATCAAGGATCAGTATCTTCGGATCAGCAAGGATCGCCCTGGCGATCGTAAGGAGCTGTTTCTGTCCCTGGGAAACGTTAGTGGCCTCCTCGTTAAGTTCCATCTGGTATCCGCCCGGAAGTGTCTGAACAAAACGATCCACATGGGCTGCTTTTGCCGCGCGGATCACTTCCTCATCTGTGGCATCCAGTCTGCCGTAGCGGATATTTTCCATGATTGTACCGTGGAACAGCCAGGTATCCTGGAGCACCATACCGAACATTTTTCTCAGGTCACCGCGGTTGAAATCGCGGATATCATGACCGTCAATCCGGATCGCGCCGCTGTTCACATCGTAGAAACGCATGAGCAGTTTGACCATGGTCGTCTTGCCGGCTCCGGTAGGTCCGACGATGGCAATCTTCTGTCCTTCTTTCACCTTCGCTGAGAAGTCATTGATGATAATCTTATCCGGATTGTATCCGAAATGGACATGGTCAAATTCCACATTGCCCTGAAGACCTTCCACATTCACCGGATTCGGAACGGTCTGGTCCTCCTCTTCCACTTCAAGGAATTCGAAGACACGCTCGGAAGCCGCCGCAGTCTGCTGCAGCATATTTGTCACCTGGGCAATCTGCTGGATCGGTTGGGTAAAGTTTCTCACATACTGGATAAAGGACTGGATTTCTCCGACCTCAATCGCGTTTCTGATGGCGAGGTATCCTCCCAGAATCGCCACTGCCACATATCCCAGGTTGCCGATAAACTGCATTACAGGCATCATCATTCCCGAGAAAAACTGGGATTTCCAGGCGGAATCATAGAGCAGGTCATTGGTCTTGTTAAACTCTGTAATCACATCATCCTCTTTGTTGAAAGCCTTGATGATATTATGTCCGCTGTAGATCTCCTCCACCTGGCCGTTTACTACGCCCAGATATTTCTGCTGTCCCCGGAAGAATCTCTGGGAATGTTTCATCACAAAAACCAGAAGCACACCCGAAATCGGGAGAAGGAGAAGCGCAACCAGCGTCATCAGCGGGCTGATGGAGAGCATCATCACAAGCACACCGATCATGGTGGTTACGGATGTAATCAGCTGGGTAGCGCTCTGGTTTAAACTCTGTCCCAGGGTGTCCACATCGTTGGTCACACGGGAGAGGATCTCGCCGACCGGTTTCGTGTCAAAATAGTTCATGGGAATCCGGTTGACCTTCTCCGAGATCTCTTTTCTCATGCGGTAGGTCGTCTTCTGGGACACACCGGTCATGAGGATTCCCTGGATGAAAGAACAGAGCGCGCTGATTCCGTAAAGGGCGAGGGTCATCAGAAGAATCCTTCCCACTGCGCCGAAATCAATGCCGCTTCCTCCGGAAACCTTGCTTACCAGTCCGTTGAAAATCTCCGTCGTCGCCTGGCCGAGAATCTTCGGTCCCACGATATTGAAGATTGTTCCGCAGATGGCAAACACAGCCACAAAGAACATATGCACTTTGAATACGCTCATGTATTTCACCAGTTTCTTCAAAGTCCCCTTAAAATCTTTCGCTTTTTCTCCGCCGTGCATTCCGTGTCTAGGCATGGCTTACCGCCTCCTTCCTGTCTGCATTTCCGGCATGCTCACTGCCGGCGCCGGTGCTTCCGTGTCCGGTTTTTCCATTCATTCCCGCGTTTAATTCCGCCTCGGAGAGCTGGGACGCCGCAATCTGCTGATACACTTCACAGTTCTTCAGCAGTTCACTGTGAGTTCCCATCCCGGCAATTCTTCCGTCGTCCAGCACGATGATCTGCTCTGCATTCAGAATCGTGCTGATCCGCTGTGCCACAATCAGAACCGTGCTGTCTTTCGTTCTCCTGCGGAGTGCTTTTCTCAGCGTCACATCCGTCTTAAAGTCCAGAGCGGAGAAACTGTCGTCAAAGATAAACACTTCCGGATGCTTGGCAATGGCTCTGGCAATGGAAAGCCTCTGTTTCTGACCGCCGGACACATTGGCTCCGCCCTGGGAAATGGGGCTCTCGTAGCCGTCCGGTTTGGAGTCGATAAACTCTGTCGCCTGGGCAATCTCTGCCGCCTCAACCATCTCTTCCTTTGTCCCGTGAGGATTGCCGAACATGATATTCGAGGCAATATCTCCGGAAAACAGAAGACCTTTCTGCGGTACGAATCCCAGCTTTTCCCGAAGGTCATGCTGGCTTACCTCCCGGATATCCACCCCGTCAAGGGTAATGCTTCCCTCTGTCACATCATAGAAACGGGGAATCAGATTCACCAGAGTGGACTTTCCGCTTCCGGTGCTTCCGATAATCGCTGTCGTCTCACCGGGTTTCGCCGTAAATGAAATATCGTGGATCACGTCTTCGTCTGCACCCGGATAGCGGAACGACACATGGTCGAACCGGAGCAGTCCTTTTTCTGTCGAATCAAATTTCTTTGGCTGAGCCGGATCGTGAATCACAGTCCTGCTGTCAAGCACTTCCTCCACACGGTCTGCAGCAACCGCCGCCCTGGGAAGCATGATCGAGAGCATGCAGAGCATCAGGAATCCCATGATAATCTGCATGGTGTACTGGATAAACGCCATCATATCTCCAACCTGCATCTGTCCCTCATCAATGCCGTGGGCTCCGGTCCACATAATCAGAACGGATACACCGTTCATAATCAGCATCATCACCGGCATCATAAATGTCATGGCACGGTTTACAAAAAGGTTTGTTTTCATCAGGTCCTTATTTGCCTTGTCAAACCGCTCTTCCTCATGTTTCTCTGTACTGAACGCGCGGATGACGGACAGGCCGGTAAGGATCTCGCGCATAACCAGGTTCACACGGTCCACCAGTTTCTGAAGGATCTTGAACTTCGGCATCGCCACACAGAACAGCACTGCAATCACAAGTGCGATCAGCACAACCGCCAGGCCGATTACCCAGGACATGGATACATTGGTCTGGAACACCTGGAACACGCCGCCGATGGCAAGGATCGGCGCATACAGCACGATACGCAGCAGCATGACAGTAAGGAACTGGATCTGCTGGATATCGTTGGTACTTCTTGTAATCAGGGTTGCAGTAGAAAAATGGTCGAACTCATTGTTCGAGAATCCAACAACCTTCTGAAATACTCTTCTTCTCAGGTCGCGTCCCGTGGAAGCTCCCACGCGGGATGCCAGGAATCCGACCGCGATGCTCGCCAGCATGCCGAGGAGCGCAAGCGCCATCATCTTTTCTCCGGTAACAAGCAGATAAGTAGTCTGAATGTGGTCCATATCCATCCCCAGATTCTTGTAGGCGCTTCTCACATAACTGACCGCCGCCTGTTCCAGAATGCTGTCAGGCATATCATCCATCTGTTCGGACATGGAACTGACCATAGCTTCCCTCTGCGCATCGGGCAGAAGTTCCATAATATCAAATATGGTCGTGTCATCGCCTGCCATCCCTTCCGGGAGCTGTGATTTCAGCTGTTCTTCTATCTGCTGCGTCATCTCGCTTCCCGATTCGAACCCGGCCGTAAGCATCATGGGCACCTGGAGGATGCCCGTCAGCTCCTCCTCCGCCGCCTCATCGTCGGCTGCCGAATCCTTCAGCACATACGCCGGCTGATCATAATCCGTATCATCTGTTTCATAATAGTCAAGCACTGTCTGCCGGTCATCTGACGTTACAAACAGAAGCAGTCTGTCCATCTCTTCCTGCGCGAGAGCATGAGGGATCTGATCCTCAACTCCGCCCTGTTGGATTCCCACATTGACAATGTCGGATGTATAAGCTGGAAGCGACAGGTCGCAGTACGCCTGCAGGATCAGTATTGCAACAATCGCAATCATGGATTTCCACTGCGCTGAAGCGTATTTGAATAAGTTTTTCATAATCAGTCTTTCCTTTCCGACTCAAGATTGTAGTAGATCTGCATCAGAAGGCGCCGCAGAAGCAGCTTTTCTTCCGTGCTCATTCCCTTGAATAGAAGAGCATCCATCTGCTCTCCCACCTGAACAACATACTGGATGCATGCCTCGCCTTTTTCCGTCAGTTTCAGGCGCATCACCCTCTGGTCGTGTTCATCCGGCCTTCTCATGATATATCCTGCCCGCTCCATCTTCCGGATCGCGGAAGTGATGGACGGAGGAGTCATATTTACTTTGTCAGCCAGTTCCCTCTGGGACAGTGACTTATGGCTGTGAAGGGTAAACAGGATATGGGACTGGCCTTTGTTCAGGTCATATGCCTGCAGTTTATCCCTGGCAACCTGCCCGGTTTTGTGCAGTACTATCCCGAGAAGCACCGCAGTATGCATCTGCTCCAGATCCGGATTCGTTTCATGCGGTCTGTCCGGACCGGGTTCCGCTTTAACGCTGCCTGTTTGCTTCTCCTCGTATTCACGTCTCACTTTTCTCACCTCCGTTTCAAAAAACAATTAGTTAGATATCTAATGAATAGATTAATATTATTGCACAAAAAAGTCAATATATATTTTTCTATTTTAGATTTTCTTAAGAATTATGCTCAAAAATTAATTAGTTTGTTAATTAAATTAAAGTCTGGCAGAAAAATCGGCGCACCGGGGAGATTTCCCGAAGTGCGCCAATATACACCACATATAACAACGTATGACAGATAAATGTACTGTACTTAAATAAATGTATTGTATTTGTCAGAGGATTTCCGCTCCATCCCCTGCTTTCTGCTCTCCATCCTCTGTATCCATGCCAACCGGTTGTCCTTCTGTCCTCATCTTTATCGTCCGTACGCTGATTCCGTTTACCTCGATGTGGTCATCCACCGGGATTACCAGGCACTGCCGTCCGTCAATGATCCGCGTCTCGACAAGATCCATCCGCTCGGGATTGACCTTGATGATCACATCCGGAGTCTCAATGTTGAATTTGCGGGTCTCGGCAATATTTTCCGCCAGAAGGGATGTCTTCTCCCCCGCATTCTCCTCATAGTTTTTCTCGAAGTTCTCCATCTTCTCCGGTGCAACGCCGCTTTGTTCAAAGATCTTCTTCACATCTGTCTTGTCAAGGGCAAGCGGTTCCGGCTCTTCTTTGTGCTCCTCGATCAGATCATTGAGCGTCTCATGAATATTCCGCACGGTCTCATAATCGCTGTCCTCCCCTAGCGTATCCTCTATAATCATCTGGAATGTCTCCTTCTGCGTATCAGCCGACATGGGCAGCCTCGCGCCGAGGAACTGTTCGACCAGCTCCGGCTGGAGCTCCTCGGATTTCTTCGTATAATAGAGAATACTGTGGAGATCTGTGCTCCGGTCATTGAATGCCGGGAAAAGAAAGCCTTTGTCCGGCTTGTCCACCACCCAGTCACGGATCCGGTCCTGGATCCGGTTGTCCTCCGGGTTGTAGGACAGCCCTGCCTTGGAGAGAGACACCGGGCAGATACTCATGAGCAGATACTCGTACACCTCATCAGAGGCATCAAACATCTCATCACCGTCCGAAGACTTTCCGGGCACATCATACATGGCGTGGATGAGGATGATATAATAGTTTTCTCCATAATCATAAGTAGCGATCACCTTGTCATAGAACTCTTCCAGGAGCATGTCGTCGTTCAGCTTGCTGTCGCGCAGCTTTAACAGGAACTCCTGTCCGCCCCCGGGCATCTCCGCTTCCAGAGGGAATTCCATGTTCAGCATATTGCGGCCCACTGTTCCGGACAGGGTCTTCTTGAATATATCGAAATATTTGAACTCCTCTTCTTCCGGAAGTGAGAGGAAGGCGTCTTTTGACTCCATTTTCTTATTTTTCTCATGATCCACATAACATCCGCAGATCCGTGTGATTGCGCAGTTGGCAGGCGTAAACTGCTTGCGGATTTCCAGTATTTCCTTCTTATTCATTATGTAACTCTCCTCTTAATTAGTTTGTGCCGGTCAGGACAGAACCGATCCGGCAGACATATCTATCTTACACCGGATCCGCTGGAAAAAAAAGAGAAATTTTCAGATCAGCGCCAGGCTCCGCAGAATGTAAAGCCATCCGGTCAGCGTAAAGGCGCTGAACAGTGTCGTCAGCATTACCGTACTGGAAGTCAGGACGCCTTCGTGCCCCATATTTCTTGCCATGACAAAACAGCTCACCGTTGTGGCTGACCCGAGCATGATCAGGATTGCCACCAGTTCCTCCCTGCGGAATCCGAACCACACGGCAGTTGGAAGAAACAGCGCGGCAAAGCCAACCAGTTTCATAACAGAGGCCACAACCGCAGGCTTCACTTTCCCGCATGCCTGCTTCAGGTCAAAGGTGGCGCCCATCGCCATCAGTCCGAGCGGCGTGGCAACCGCTCCGATGCTGGAAACGGTTTTCTCCATAATCGCCGGCATGGGAAGCCTGCATCCCGACCAGACAAGCCCTGCGGCAATGCCGATGATAATCGGATTGGTCACAATCCCTTTCAGCGTCTTCATCCACAGTGCTCTGTCCAGTTTCTTCCGCTCCGGCTGGAAAAAGGAAAGAACCACCACTGCCATCACATTGTAAAGAGGCACGCTTCCGATGATCATCAGCGGCGCCATTCCCGCATTTCCATATATATTCTGGATAAATGCGATCCCAAGAAGTGCCGCCGAACTGCGGTAGGATGCCTGGATAAATTCGCCCTGAATCGAGCGGTCCTTCCAGACAAACGAAACCGCCGCAGCCAGTGCAATGCTGATAAAAGTGGCTGCAAAGCAGAACAGCACGAATTTCATGTTCCACACCTCTGCAAAATCCACCGTTGCAAGATCCTCAAAAAGCAGCACCGGCAGCGGAATCAGAAATACAAATTTATTCATCTTTGAAGCAAAAACATCATCGATCCATCCCAGTTTCTTAAAGGCCATCCCCAGCACCATCATCAGGAATACGGGCACGGTAGCATTCAGACTGAATATCAGGTTATCCATTTTCTTCTCCTCTTTTTTTCTATAATACATGCAATGATATTCTGACCTTTTTTCACGCATGTGTCAAGTATCGGATCAGCGCCTGGCCAGATACCGGATCAGATACCTGATACTTTTTCCATACCTCACAGGCATATTTCATCATGTAAATCAGGTATTTGCCTATTGTTCTTCCCGGTTTTACAATATATACAGACAAAAATAATATTTTATATTGGGAAATGGAGGTATTTCATATGGATACAGAAAAAATGAAACAGGATCTGGGCGTCGGCGCGGTATTTGAACTCGGCGAACCGAACACGGCATATGCGCAGTATTTCATCGGACAGAGCTATTTGAAGATGCTCACTACTGAGAGAGTCGGAATAGGCAATGTGACATTTGAGCCGGGATGCCGCAACAACTGGCATATCCACCATAAAGGCGGACAGATCCTCCTCGTGACAGGCGGACGGGGCTATTATCAGGAATGGGGCAAGGAGGCTCAGGAACTTCACCCGGGCGATGTGGTAAATATTCCTCCGGAAGTAAAGCACTGGCACGGTGCCGCGCCGGACAGTTGGTTCTCTCATCTGGCTGTGGAAGTCCCGGCAGAGGGTGCTTCCAACGAATGGCTGGAGGCTGTCGGCGATGAAGAATACGGAAAACTGAAATAAATACTGCAGGATACATCATCAAAATCGGAGGTTGACAGATATGACAGAATCAGCAGAAAAATACTGGAACAGGATATCACCGGACAAAGCGTCCGAGTTTGCACAGACAGATCCGGAATTCACAGAGTTTTTCACCAACTTTGCATATGATGAGGTGGTAAGCCAGGATGACCTGGACGACCGCACAAGGATGATGGCCATTCTTTCCGCCCTGCTTGGATGCCAGGGAATCGACGAATATAAAGCCATGCTTCCGGGAGCCCTGAATCTCGGGGTTACTCCGGTGGAAGTCAAAGAGATCGTCTATCAGGCATGCGCCTACCTGGGGATCGGAAGGGTTCGTCCTTTCCTGACCGCCACGAATGAAATCTTCGCCTCTCTTGGCATCGCTCTTCCCCTCGAAGGGCAGGCAGCAACGACACCGGAAGACCGTGTGGAAAAAGGCGAACAGGCACAGGTAGACATCTTCGGCAACGGCATGAAAGGCTTTGCCCAGTCCGGGCCGGAAGAGAGCCGCCACATCAACCGGTGGCTCTCCGGCAACTGCTTCGGAGATTATTACACCCGGGGAGGGCTTGATTACAGAGAGCGTGAAATGATCACCTTCTGCTTCATCGCTGCACAGGGCGGATGCGAGCCCCAGCTCACTTCCCACGCTGCCGGAAATATGAGAGTCGGGAATGACAAAGCATTTCTGATCAAAGTGATCAGCCAGTGCCTCCCCTACATCGGATATCCGAGAAGCCTCAACGCGCTGCGCTGCGTAAACGAGGCGGCAGGAGCATAATCCGGAAAGGGTTTCCTATTGATTTTCTCATAAAAAAGCAGGGATGCCAACCAACTGACATCCCTGCATTTTTATATTACTCAGATCTGTGCATGGAGAAGGACTCCTCGTCGTAGTTGCTCAGGTTCGCATAAATTCCCCTGTTGTCCGCCTCTTTGATCAGCGCATCTCTGGACTTCTTCGCCATCATCTGGTCCTTGAAGGAGCTGGGACCGCCTACGCATCCGCCGTCACATGCCATACCCTCGATGAAATCTTCCGGCAGTCTCCCGACTTTCATAAGCAGCAGCGCCTTCTTGCACTCTGCCGCGCCGTTCGCCCTGCATACCTTGATATCAAGATCATTTCCGGACTCTTTGAGGCTTTCCAGAACCGCATTTGCAACACCGCCGGAATTGCCGAATCTCTTTCCGAATACGGAAGCTTCCTGATATGTATTCTCTACCGGCTCAAGAGCCACGCCTTTGGCGCGCATCATGGCACGGATCTCGCTGTAGGTCAGTGCATAGTCTGCATTTCCCTCGATCTTCTGATCCACAATCTCAGATTTCTTTGCCAGGCAGGGTCCGATAAATACGGTCACTGCATCCGGCTCCTTTGCCTTGATCAGACGGGAAACGCCGCACATCGGTGAAACGGTTGTGGAGATTGCGTCACTCAACTCCGGATAATGCTTACGCACCATATTTACAAATCCCGGACAGCAGGAAGTCACTTTCTTTTTGCCTTCCGCATAAGCTTCTCTCCACTCCTCAGCCTCATACTTCGCCGTCAGGTCTCCGCCCAGTCCGACTTCAACAAATTCCGTAAAGCCGAGTTCTTTCATGGCCTTTCTCCAGCTCGCCATGGTGATATCCGCACCGAACTGTCCCTCTGTAGCCGGAGCAAGCATTGCATATACTTTCTTTCCGGACTTGATCGCCCTGATCACATCCACAATCCATGTCTTGGAACCGATCGCTCCGAACGGACAGCTGTGGATACATTTTCCGCA
>CBJMC01400__coassemble_1941_pt1 | contig 10339 bp, 9 predicted proteins | sample CBJMC01400__metabat2_high_PE_029 | metagenome-assembled genome bin CBJMC01400 | reverse complement strand
CCGACCCCGAAGATCAATCACTTTTTCTGCATATTAATATAACTCTTTATAAGCGCGATTTCAAGGGGTTTTTCGGGATTTTTGAAATTTTATTTTTTCAGGGCAGCCAGCTCCAGATGCTTCTTTGCCTCTTCCCTGGAGTGCAGGATATGCACTTCTTTCGTCCCGCTGTACTGTCTCACCAGTTCATACATCTGCGGGAGCTGGTCTTTCGGGAAATCCATGATCCACTGTCTGAACTCTTCATCGAATTCCTCCTCCACCCATGGCAGATCCTCCCGTTTCTTCCCGATCCTCGAACGCGCCCCTTCCAGGCAGACATCCAGAGGATAGTCGAGAAAGAACACGGTATCGCACGCCTCAAGCCGCACATCAAGCGTCCGGAGATAATTCCCGTCAATAATCCATTTTTCTTTTAAGAGCAGTTCTTCCAGACGGGCATCAAACTCCTCCGGGGAGATATGCGTCCCGTCGCTCCTGTGCCAGATCATATCCAGATAAAACAGCGGAAGCCCCGTTATGTCACGGAGCTTCCTGGCGAATGTGCTTTTCCCCGCTCCGGGGCATCCGATCACAATCACTTTCTGCATTGTATACCTCTTCACATTTTTTTATCCTTTTATTCATAATCCATTCAAATCTTCATCACACTTTTTACACAACTTCTTTATATACTATAATTGTTCTTAAGAAGAGAACACTTTTTCATAAACTTTTTCCCCCTTTTGAGTCACAGCAATGTGACTCTTTCCTTTTGCCCGAAAAACTGCCCAGGGGGATCCTTATGCAGAATCTTCGCGCCACACTCCTGCATCACAGAATTCTTCCCCGCATCCTGCCCCACAGATGAACCTGGACATAGTCGTACGCCCGGTCATAGATGAACAGAGCCACCTGACCGGCAACAATAACTCCTGCTACGAATCCTGCGGACAGATCCCGGGAAAAGAGCAGATCCCGGAAAATCAGAACAACCGGTATATAAATAATATTGAAAATCACATACTTGGCAGCCGTAAACACCGTTCTGCGCCGTGCAAGCTGAGGCCGCCTTTCCAGAGCCCTCCACACAGCCTCGATCCCCCAGATATAGAGCCCCATGGCCGCAAACGTCAGCACATAAAACTTGTTCGGCGCTGTGATAAGTCCAAGGAGTACGGCTGCGATATAGAAGGCGCCTCCCATCCGCAGGCCGAATTCTCTTACCACAATTCCAACAAAATAGGACGCTGCCGCCAGAAGAAACAGCGTCCCCGTCTCGATCAGGCTGCCCAGGGCCATAAAAACGACGGTCAGAGCAAGCAGAAGACCGCCGAACGCGATGGTTTTTGCCTTTACATGCATGTGCACAAATCTCCTCCCATACACTCACAGAGCTGATCAGCAATACACAGATCACAACACATATTTCCGGTTCCGCAGCCGTAACCACCTGTACCGTACCCGTTTCCGTAAGGGCTGTTCTGATATCTCCTGCTGCTGAAATCCAACTGATTCAAAAGCTGCCGGTACTGCATATTCCCGGGTTCCATATTCACCGCCTGCGCCGCATGATCCCTGGCAAGCACATTGTTGCCGAGACCGGCGTTGGCGCAGCCGCTTAAATAATACCAGAGCGCTGATCTCTGCGGAATCTGGTCCAGCGTATTCAGAGCTTCCCGGTATCGTCTGCTGTTGATATAGTTTACTGCCGCCTGAATCCTCGGATCCTGCTGGTCTCCCTGGCCGCTGTATCCTCCGCCGTAAGAATAAGATCCACCGTAGGAACTTCTTCCCCCGTAATTATTGCCGCCATAGGAATTTCCGCCGTAGGAACTGTTTCCTGAAGAATATCCGCCCCCTCCGGATGACCGTTCATGCATAATGGTGTCGTAAGCCTCCTGGACCTCCTTGAATTTCTCCTCTGCCAGATCAGCCAGTGGATTGTTCACATTGGCATCCGGGTGATACTTTCTCGTCAGATCCCGGTAGGCTTTCTTTATTTCATCGTCCGATGCATTCGGAGAAACGCCGAGCACATCATACGGATTTTTGTTCATTTTTCTTTTCCTCTCTTTTCTTCATCTGTATCTTATTATAACGATTCCAGACTCCATCATACAATATATTTCGTAAAATGTCCACATCAACAAGGCACGGAAGACGCTCAAATTCCGCGGTACTTTCCGCAATCATCATGCACAGGATCTGATGCATCCTCTCCTCATAATCTTCCTTTTCATAAATCACCTTCAGCGGATTATAACGGTTCTTTTCCATATCTTCCGGAAGGTCTTCATAAGCATCCATTATATAGATAAATTTTCCGAGAAAAAATCCCATCCGGCGCATATTCTTTTCCCAGATATCCTCCCGGTAGGCAAACAGCTCTTCCATCAGCCGTCCGAAACATCCGGCAGTCCGGTCGATATCCGTACTGTTCTCCTTCTCGCATACTGCCAGTTCCCTCAGGCACTCCTCGATCACGCGGCTCTGTCTGGGATATTCCTCAATGATCTTCTTCGCCTTCCCCTGAATCAGGCTCTTTGTCATAAAACTGCTTACCTTCCGGTCGTCCGCCCAGTCATCGGCCATATGATAATAGGCAAGAAGCACATTCATTGCCGCCGCATAGGAGGTGATCTCGCTGCGAAGCATCATCTGTTTTTTCACCGGATGGACCTTACACCGGTGCATCTGGGAAGTCACTTCACTCTCATAAAGAGAAGTCAGAAGAATCACAGCAAACGTCATATCATAGGTCAGGGTCATCTGTCCCATAAATCCGTAGCGCTCCTTCAGTTCCCTGCACAGTCCGCAGTAGTATGCCCTGTATTTTTTTAAATCCTTTACCTTCAGTTCCGGTTCGCATATCGTCACATAACCAAACATTATCCTTCTCCTGTCTTCCGCCGCATTCGTGTCATGCTGATATTGTACCACGCCCCGCAGTTTCTGTTTATAATATTTTTGTGAACTTTCGCTCCTTATTGTTAACCGCAAAATATTTTCAGTTGACATTTGCTTTTTTGCATTATATACTCTTAATGAATTTACAAAAAAGAAACGGGAAAAAGAAAGGACTTCTCTCATGACTGAAAAAAATCTGACATCAACGAAACCGCCCCACACAAGCACGAAAACACTCACTCTGATCGGACTGACAACCGCGGCGCTCTGTATCCTCGGCCCCATGTCCATCCCGATTCCGGTGAGCCCGGTTCCGCTTTCTCTGACGAATTTTGCCATCTATCTTATCATATATATCCTTGGCATGAAACACGGAACCATAAGTGTCTTTATCTACCTCTGTCTGGGAACCGTGGGACTGCCTGTCTTCTCGGCTTTCAGCGGCGGACCCTCCAAGCTTTTCGGTCCCACCGGAGGGTATCTCATCGGCTTCCTTTTCCTGGCTCTCATCCAGGGCTTTCTGATGGAACGCTTCCCCGGAAAGCGGACTGCCGCCATCACCGGCATGATCCTGGGGCTCGCCGTCTGCTATACCTTCGGGACAGTCTGGCTTGCCGCCCAGATGAATCTTGGCTTCTTCGCAGCCCTCGGTATCGGGGTGATCCCGTATCTGCCGGGCGACGCAGTGAAGATCATCGCAGCTGTTCTGGTGGGTCCCAAGCTTCAGAGCGCCCTCAGACGCTTTCGGTAAAAGAAAGGGCATGCAGCACAGAGAAGATTCTCATGCTGCACGCCCTTTCTTTTTTCTGTTCTATATCATCAGATAATTTTCTTTCGGTAAATCCCGCACTTTCTCAGCGCTCCTCGCGGAAGTAGTTGAGCCCGCAGCTCTTTGGCTGGGCATGCTCACGGCTCTCTCTCATACTTGTCACAACAAGTACCACAATCGTCGCCACATAAGGAAGCATATCGTAGATCTGTGCCGGAAGTCCCGGTATATTCACATACATACGCATGACAGTCAGTCCGCCGAAGACGATTGCCACAAGAATTCCCTTCGCCGGTCTCCATGTCGCGAAGATAACGAGCGCCACTGCCAGCCAGCCGTAACCGCTGACACAGTCGTGAACCCATACGCCGGATGTGGTGACCATGCTCATGTACATACCGCCGATTCCGCAGATACCGCCGCCGATCACTGTGGCCGCGTATTTGTACGCCGTGATATTGATACCCGCAGCATCCGCTGTCGCCGGATCCTCTCCCACCGCGCGCAGGTTCAGACCCACTCTGGAGCGGTTGAAGAACCATGCCATAATCACCGCCAGAACAATGGCGAAGTACACAAGCCAGTTATACTGGAACAGAAGCGGTCCGAGCACCGGAATATCGGAGAGGACCGGAATATTCAGCCGGGAGAATGCATTTTTCGTCACAGTAGAGACAGCCACATACCCGCCCGCGTTCTGTCCGATATATTCTCCGAAGAAATTGCCGAAACCGGTTCCGAAGATGGTCAGGGTCAGACCGGTTACGTTCTGGTTCGCCCGGAGTGTGATCGTGAGGAAGCTGTAGATCAGGGCCCCGAAAGCTCCGGCGATGAAGGATACCGCCAGCGCGATCAGCGCCGATGCCACGCCGTTTGGTGTTCCTCCCGAACTGATAACGCCCTGCTCATAATAGTAGGAGCCTGCCAGTCCGGTGATGGCGCCCATGAACATCATACCTTCCACACCAAGATTTAAGTTTCCGGATTTCTCCGTCAGGATCTCGCCCAGTGCTCCGAGCAGCAGCGGCGTTCCCGCAAGTACGGCCGCAATCAGAAGACCATTCAGTGTATTAAGCATTCTGCTCCTCCTTTCCTCTCCTGATCAGACGATAGGAGATAAAGAACTCACATCCAAGCATAAAGAACAGGATGATTCCGATCAGAAGATCCGAGGCTGACGCCGGGATCTTGAAATTCGTCTGTATCGTATTGGAACCACGCTCAAGCATGGCGATGAACACGGACACGACAAGCATCCCGAAAGGATTCATCTTGGCAAGCCACGCCACCGTAATCGCGGTAAATCCCACGCCGCCGGCGGTTCCCTCTGTAATCGTGTAGTCCGCTCCCGCAAACTGCAGCATTCCCACAAGCCCGCAGAGCGCACCTGAGATAAACATGGTTCTCTTAAACACACGTCCCACATTGATTCCCGCATAGCGCGCCGTGTTGTTGCTCTCGCCCACAACAGCGATCTCATATCCCTGTTTGGTCTTGTTAAAATAAATATACGACACTACCACAAGGACGAGCGCGAGAATCCACCCCCAGTGGACGCCCAGCACCTTGGTCAGACGCGCCCCCGGAACAAGCATCGCAATCTTCGGGAAACTGCTTCCCTCCGCCTTCCAGGGTCCGTTCATCAGATATTTGATGAATGCCAGCGCGATATAGTTGAGCATCAGGGTGAACAGAGTCTCGTTGGTTCCCCATTTTGCCTTACATACCGCCGGAAGCAGGCCGTACAGTCCTCCCGCCACGATGGAGGCCAACATCATCAGGATTACCAGCGGCAGTTTCGGGAAAATGTGCGCCGTAAAAAGCCCGAACGCCCCGGCTGCGACAGCTCCCACAAGGATCTGTCCCTCTCCGCCGATATTCCAGAACTTCATTTTAAATGCAAACGAAATGCCGATCGCCGTGATCAGAAGCGGTACGGCAATTTTCACTGTCTCATGAATAACCGTGCTGGAGCCGAATGCGCCCACAACCATCGATGTGTAAACCGAAAACGGGTTGTGTCCCAGTAAAAGGATAACGATTCCTCCTGTCACCAGGGAGAGAATGAACGCCGCCGCACGGATTGCCCACGCTTTTTTCTGGGAAATGGCATCTCTTTTGACCATCCTGATCCATGGTTCTTTCTGCTGTCCGTTTTTTGTGCTCATTCCTTACGCCTCCTTCTCCTGTATTTCTTTCCCCGCATCTGCATGAATCATCATGAGACCGATATCATCTTTGGTAACTTTGTGCGGGTCCACGATCCCGCTGACCTTTCCTCCGCACAGAACCATGATCCGGTCGGACAGCTGCATCAGAACGTCCAGGTCTTCTCCGATAAAGATCACTGCAACGCCTTTCTTCTTCTGTTCGTTCAGCAGGTCATAAATCCTGTATGAGGAGTTGATGTCAAGCCCCCTCACAGGGTAGGCCACAATAAGTACGGAAGGCTGACAGGCGATCTCCCTGCCCAGAAGAACCTTCTGGACATTTCCTCCCGAGAGTCTGCCCACCGGAGTCTCCACGCCCGGGGTGATGATCTCCAGCTCCTCGATCAGCTTCTCCGCCAGCGCTCTCGGAGTCTTCCTGTCAACAAAAATTCCTTTTCCCGACTTGTAGCTTCTCAGCATGACATTGTCCGTCATGTCCATTCCCGCCACAAGCCCCATGCCGAGACGGTCCTCCGGCACGAATGCCATGGAGATTCCTTTTTTGACAATCTCATCCGGCTTCAGGCCCAGGATTCGCTCCTGAACCGGCACGCCGTCATGGCTTCCGGAATAGAGCACCGAACCGCCGATGGAAGGATAAAGTCCGGCGATCACCTCGCACAGTTCTTTCTGTCCGCTCCCGGCGATTCCCGCAACGCCCAGGATCTCCCCGCCGTAAGCGTCAAAGGAGACATTGTCGAGAGCTTTGATTCCATCGCTGTTCAGACAGGTAAGATCAATAACCTGGAGCCGCTTTTCCCCGCGCTCCACAGCCGGGCGCTCAATCTCAAGGCTCACCGGCCGTCCCACCATCATCTCCGTGAGCTGTGCCTGATCCGTCTCTGCCGTATTGACAGCTCCTACGTACTCACCTTTTCTCAGAATCGCAACCCGGTCTGAGATCGCAAGCACCTCATGCAGTTTGTGGGTAATGATAATAATAGACTTACCGTCCTTTTTCATGTTTCTGAGCACTGCAAACAGCTTGTCTGTCTCCTGCGGCGTCAGCACTGCCGTCGGCTCATCCAGAATCAGGATGTCCGCGCCTCTGTAAAGGACCTTCAGGATCTCCACGGTCTGCTTCTCAGAAACCGCCATGTTGTAGACCTTCTTTGCCGGATCGATCTCAAAGCCGTAACGCTGTGCAAGCTCTGCCACCTTTGCGTTGATCTCCTTCCGGTTTACGACCGCCTTTCCCGGCAGCCCAAGCACAATATTCTCCGCGGCGGTGAGCACATCTACCAGTTTGAAATGCTGGTGGATCATGCCGATGCCGAGATCAAACGCATTTTTCGGGGACCGGATTGTTACTGCCCTGCCCTTTACCCGTATTTCTCCATGATCCGGAAAATAAATTCCCGACAGCATGTTCATCAGCGTCGTCTTTCCGCTTCCGTTTTCGCCGAGAAGCGCCAGAATCTCTCCCTGCCTCAGCTCGAGACTGACGTCGTGGTTGGCCACAACCTTTCCAAAAGTTTTCGTTACATGATGCATTTCCACTGCATACTGCAAAGCCTCGCTCAAGCCCTCATCCTCCTTTGTCTGTAGATTATTTTATATCCCATGAGGTAAACAAAGCCGTCCGAAGACGGCTCTGTTTTTCACTGCTGTTTCACTATTCTACTACGTTGCAGCCCTCAATGATATACTGCCATGACGGTGCGGAAGCATCTTCCTGCTCGTGATAATAGTCACCTTCTGCAACATCGTACTCCTCACCCTCCGGGCTTACGCCTTTAAGCGGGCCTGCGAATACGTGAAGATCACCGGAAATAATCTTCTCCTTTGCCGCATCGATTGCTTCCTGAGTTCCCTCTGCTGCGATCGCGGTGTTCAGCGGTGACAGATAGACAGCTCCGTCTGCCAGACCCTTGCACCAGTCAACCGGAATTTCATCTCCGTTGATTACAGCCTGAACCGCCTCGGTTACATAGATACCCCAGTCAATACGCGGGGAGATCAGGGAAGCGTCCGGCGCTGCATCGATCATATCGTTGTTGTATCCAACCTGCCATACGCCGTTCTCCTCAGCTGTTGTAGCCGGAGCTGTTGAGTCGGAATGCTGTGAGATCACATCGCATCCGCGGTCGATCAGTGCTTTCGCAACCTGGGACTCTACAGTCGGGTCATTCCAGGAGTTGGTGTACATGATATCCATCGTCACATCCGGGTTCACACTCTTTGCTCCCAGATAGAAAGCGGTGTATCCGCTGATAACCTCTGCAAACGGGAATGCTGCAACATACCCCAGTTTGTTCGTCTCTGTCTTCATACCTGCCGCGATACCTGCCAGGTAACGTCCCTCGTAGATCGAAGCAAAGTAGTTGTGGAAGTTGTCAAGTCCTGAATCTTTCGCCTGATATCCGGTAGCATGACAGAACTCGATATCCGGATACTCTGCAGCAACTTCTTTTACATAGTCCTCAAAACCGAAGCTTGTCGCAAAGATGATGTTGCATCCCGCGTCAACGAGCTCTCTCAGAGCCGTATCACACTCCGCGCCCTCCGGAACGTTGTATTTATTTACGATCTGATCGTCACTCAGGCCGAGAGCTTTCTGCATCTCCTGAGTTCCGAGATCCTGGTTGTATGTGTATCCCATATCACTCGGGTCGGATACGTGTACAAATCCTACCTTGATCTCATCCTTCGGGATTCCTTTCGATGTTTCAGACGTCTTGTCTCCTGTGTTGTCGTTTCCTCCTGTCTCTGCTGCCGGCGCGCCGCATCCTGCGATCAGAGTGACAGCCATAGCTGCGCATAAGAACATGCTGAGAATCTTCTTTTTCATATATTTCCTCCTTTACTGCGAAACGGGACCGTATCATTCTGCCGGTCCGACTGCATGATGTGAAAAAAGCTATCCGTACTCGAAAACATGTCCGCCATCGGATAGCTTTTTCAATGTAATTTTACTATATCGTGCTGTCAGAAGTCAATAGCGCACTGGAAAAACTAAACAGTATATTTATTTAAGAACAAATTTATAAAAAGGTAATCTTCTTGTTATTCCTTTTCCTCCATGTTAGAATTAGAATAATATTATGTACGTACTTTTAAGAAAGGAACCGGGTAAACTGATGTCGAAAGTATTTAACACAAATGGTGCCTGCAGACCTGATCTGCATTACATGGTTGATATCAGGCCAAAACTGAAGGAAATCAAGGCAATGGTTGATGCAGGCGAGTATTTTATTGTCAACAGAGCAAGACAGTATGGCAAGACAACCACACTCCATGCCCTGGCGGATTACCTGAAAGACGAGTATGAAGTGGTAAGCCTGGATTTCCAGATGATAAGTGCGCTTGCCTTTGAAGATGAGACAATATTTGTATCGGCTTTTTCAGAAGAATTACTGGATACTGTGCAGACTTTTCCGGAAGAAATAAGTATCAGACTCAAAGAATTTGCCACAGGGACTGCAAGGATCAATTCCCTCCAGATGCTGTTCAAAGTCCTGAAATCATGGTGTGCCGCATCTCCCCGGAAACTCGTCATGATTATCGATGAAGTGGATACCGCTTCAAACAACCAGGTATTTCTTGATTTTCTTGCCCAGCTAAGAGCTTATTATCTGAAAAGACCGGCAACCGCCACATTTCACTCGGTCATTCTGGCAGGAGTTTATGACGTCCGCAACATCAGACGAAAAATCCGGCCGGATGAGGAGCACAAATTGAACAGTCCATGGAACATCGCAGCTAAGTTCCGCATTGATATGAGCTTTTCCGCACAGGAAATCGCCGGCATGCTCCGTGAATATGAAAACGATCACCAAACCGGCATGGATATTGATATGATCGCGGATCTGATCTATACTTACACATCCGGGTATCCATATCTGGTTTCCTGCCTTTGTAAAAATATGGATGAAGAAGTCTGCGGAACAGCTGATTTTCCGGATAAAAAGAGTGCATGGACGAAAGCAGGTTTTTTCGAAGCGGAAAAACTGCTCGTCAATGACAGCAACACACTCTTTCAGTCACTGACCGGCAAGCTTCAGGATTACCCGGAACTGCGATCCGTGCTGTATGAACTCCTGTTCACAGGCAAACCGATTCCTTATGTTCCGCAGAACCAGTATATTGAGACAGCTGCTATGTTCGGTTTTATAAAAAACGATGGCGGAAATGCGGTAATTTCCAACCGGATTTTTGAAACGGTGCTCTATAACCTGTTCATTTCGGAGGAATTTTCTACAAGCGCTATGTACAACACAGCTGTGCAGGAAAAGAATCAGTTCATTGTCGGAGGACATCTGGACATGAGAAGAATCCTTGAAAAATTTGTAGAGACTTTTGATTATCTTTACGGTGATCAAAATGAAGAGTTTCTCGAAGATGCAGGGAGGCGGTATTTTCTTCTGTTTCTTAAACCGATCATTAACGGAGTCGGCAGTTATTGCATCGAACCACAGACAAGAAACAGCGAACGCATGGACCTGGTCATCTATTACCGCGGCGAACAGTA
>CBJMC01400__coassemble_1856_pt1 | contig 10777 bp, 9 predicted proteins | sample CBJMC01400__metabat2_high_PE_029 | metagenome-assembled genome bin CBJMC01400 | reverse complement strand
GGCTCCAATGATGGGATTATTCAATCTCCTACAGTTTGGAGAGATCGGAGAATACGATCAGATCATTGCAGAGATTGTACAAGGTATGTACTACGAAGGGTATGACTTTATACATTTCTGCACTCTGTCTATACCGGTAATGATTGTTGAAGTGGTAACTCGTATAGGATACGCTTTCAAGCGGATTAAGGAAGGACACTCTGTAAAGGAATCAATTCCATTTTCGCTGAATCGGGAAAAGCATCCAAAACTTGCGACCATGCTGTTTGTTGGGCATTCCGCGGCGATAGCTGCTAACGCTGGAAAGGTGTATTTTACGCAAAATCCAATGGCAATTAATTATCCACAATGGATTGCCTTTGCAAAATACTCATATCAACAGCTTAAGTGGGTTTTAAGAGAAAAGCCAAATACGAGAGATGCTTATGTTCATGGAGTGTTGAACGAACAATTAGAAGAAGTGCTTGAGGATGTCAACGATACGTTTGATAAGATATCGGCAGAGTATATTGTAGTATTTGAATAGATAGCAAGGCTCCCACACTGCTATCGTCGGTAGTAAACCCTGCGAATCGAGGAGCTCTTCCTGTTTGATTCGAAGTTCCCTGAGGAAATTCCTAAGATGAAGGAGAAAAAATTTGCAGTCGAATTACTGAAAAAACTGATTGCTAAGCAAGGACAGATTTATCGTTGCACAAATGTGGTCAAGTCTGAGAAATTCAGCGAGATCATCTAAAGTGGAATGAACCGTTATTTAAACGGTCATACAAACGAGGAGGTCATTCAAGAACTCCTCAATTTGACAAAGCAGATAGCCACCGCCCGCAAGGGGGCGAGTAGCTCGGTCTTTCTGAAGAGAGACATATACATCCTCTTCGCCAAAAGTTTGAAATGGTGCATTCAGTGCAGAGTCCAACATCCCTTCATCCCGAAGTCCGGACGAGCCGCCAGTCTCGGCAATCAGCTAGTCATGGATAAGCAGTATTTGCGATTTGGATAGTCGGATCATTTGGCAAGCACCTCATAAGCCTGGCGGTTCTTTTCAATCAGGCGCCGGGAAATAGACAAGACATCCTCATCAGCAGCAAGCTGTTCCTGTTCAGCCGATGAAAACTTCATAACCAGATAGCGAGGAACATTGTTTTTTAAGATGATTACTGCACCGCGCTCATCTACAAGACGAGCTACCTTGGAGAAGTTCTGGTTTGCCTCCGTGATTGAGACCAGATTGTTTGTATTGATATTCATAGGAAAACCTCCGTTGCTTTTGTTATTTTTATTATATCCGAAAGTAGGAGAAATTTAACCTATTTCTTGAAAATTAGAATGAATAAAGCTCAATGGATTTTCAGCCCTGCCATGCAGCAGGACTGAGAATTTTCGAACCGGACTCCTCAGCGAAGCAGCTTTCTGACCTGTTCTCCCAGTCCGGCAAACGTATCCTTCATCTGCTCCAGGATTTCCCGTGTTTCCCGGACTCTTGAGGAAAGTGTTTCGTTTGTGTGTTTGAGGCTGTCATTTTCTTTTTTTACCGCAGTGTTTTCCTGCTTCAGACGGTCAATTTCTGCTTTGAGAGCAGCAGTCTCTGTGCTTTCTGCTTTCCCTGCGCATTTGCCCGCGTCTTCGGCGCGGATCCAGCCGCCGGAATTCTGCTGCTTCTTCAGGCTGTGAAGACTGCTTAAGACGGCTGCCTTTAAGTCGTTTTTATCAGTGTAGAAGCGGATTATGCGGTTGTGGCGCGCTTTCTCGCGGAATTTTTCGAGAGCGTCTGCTTTCTGCGGATCGGTCTCCGTCTTTTCTCGGGCGAGCTTGTTGATATTCTTGTGTTGAAAAACAAGAATCGGTTTGCCTTTCTGTGCGGCATAGTCAAATTCCATCTCAGTATAGCTTTTCCCTGTTTCTTCCATGACAGAGCCGTATTTTCCCGCGATCACCACAAGATAGAAATCGGCTTTGTCGATTACTTTCTGGATGAATTTCCACTGCTCTGTGTTGGAAGCGGGGAACATTTCCATTCCCACGGGAACGCAGTCACACTCCAGGACCGCCTGGGTGATTTCTTTTCTTTCTTCTTTCAGGTCTTCGTAAGTCGAGCTTACAAAAACGTCGTATCTTCTTTCCAAGGTTTCCTCCGTTATATCTGTAATCTGTGTGTAACCTGCAGTTTCTGCAGCGTCTGTTATGTCTATACCTGTTACATTTGCGGTATTTCCCGGGAGATCTGCAGTCCCTGCTCTTTTTGTATTATCTTCCTGCACAGCTGCGGAATCCTGCAGAGCAGTTGCTTTCTTTTCTGCAGCAGTATCTCTCGGCTTTGTGGGAGTGCTGCTCTTCGGCAAAGTCTCCGGTTCTTCCGTGAAATTTTCCATACCGGAATGCAGCAGTTTCTGTATGCTCTCTGCAATCATCCGGCAGATATGTATGTTAGCTGCCTGGCGCAGCGGCTGTTCCAGTTCGGTATTGCTGCTGTTTTCCGGCAGATAGTCATCTGGAAATCCTTTCAGCCTTGCCAGTTCCCGGATTGTCAGATATCTGGCGCCGTATCCGTCGTTTACCACTGGGCGGTAGAAGTTGCTGTTTACGGTATCAGACAGTCGAAAAGCACCGTTTTCCCAGTTGTATATGCCCCTTTCTGTACAGGAATGCCGTACCCTTTCAGAATGGGTGTAGGATTTACCGGACTCTAAAAAATCAAACAGATCTCTTTTGATCCCGATTGGAGCCGGAAACGTGAACTCTTTTCCCAGGGCTTCGGAGAGCGCGATAATATACAGGCGTTTTTCTTTCAGCGGAATGCCGGCATATTCCCGGGGATTGAGAAGCTTACAGGATACGCTGTATCTGTCTTCCCGAAGCAGTTTCAGCAAGTTTTCAAATGCCCGGGAACTTTTAAATTTTATCCGTGCTTCAAATACCAGGCATGCCGGGCGGAATTTCTGCACGGCAGAAATAATCTCATCCAGATTTGCCTTTTCGGAATAAGTCTTTTCCGAGCCGGAAGATACTGTCCAGTAAATCTGCGAGGTGAGTATGTCCGGCTTACATCTGTTTGTTTCAATGAGATTTTCAATTTCCTCTTCGGGGCAGAGCTGAGCGGTATTACTCCGGGTGAGGATCGGAAGCTCTTTTTCATTTACGGACTCCAGGTTTTTGACTACATGAAAGCCGGAGTGATGAAATGCAAACGCCAGAGCGCCGAGAGGATCATAAAGATCAATTACATGACAGGTCTCTTTCATAATCAGTTACCGTATTGTAAATAATTTTTTTCATGAGTGGTTTGCATGTTTCGAGGAGAGGGCGCCGATCCGGTCCAGCAGAAGCTGCGTCTCTCTGACAATTTCCCGAAGCGTCATGATTTCCTGAAGATCTTCTTCCGTACTGGAGATAAGATCAATTCCGTTTATGATATCGGAAGCCTCTTTTACTGTCCGGGAGTAGACTTCGAAGATCCTGTCGGTCGGGGAATAGACCGGTTTTTCAGCCGAAGTGCCGCCGATATACTGGTAGCATCCACGTTCCGGCGAAATATATCCGGGCATATCGAGTATCTGATGGAGAGATCCGGCCAGATGTCCCTGCCGGTAATCTGTAATACCGCGCGCCTGAAGTTTCTCCCTGATTGCAGGGATGGAGAGCGGCTGTCCTTCCATCTTAAGAATGGCTGCAATATTCTCTTTTAATAAACTTGTTGTCGATTGTGTTCCCATTCGTTTATTTCCTCCTTCTTATATAATATCATGAAGAAAGAAAAAAGCAAGATTAAATGATAAAAATATAAAATTAAATGAAATATGATGAATGATGAAGATGCAATTAGAAACTTATTCCCGGGGATGAAAACTTTAAAAACAGAGATGGAAAGTGTAAAAAGGAGGATTGTATACAGATGCGGGCAGTGAGAGATTCACTGCCCGCAGAGGACGGATAGGCGAATGACAGATAATGCTATAGGGAGCCCTCAGATAAATGAGAACGCCAGATCGTAAGCGCTCCATATTACATTCTTCAGGTTCCCGACTTTTGCCGCGTCGCCGAGAATGTGGACATGTTCGGAGGATTCTTCTGCAAGGGGAGTCCCCGGAACATACCCAACGGACAGAACCGCGGAATCACAGGAAAGTTCTTTTTCCCCATCCGGAGTCAGAATGGTTACGCTGCCTTTAGTGATCTGTTGAAGTGTGCTTTCCAGATATACCGGAATTTTATAATAGCGGATCAGGTCTCTTAAGCACTCGGAGTTGGCGGCGCATATTCCGGTGGCATTTACCAGGCAGTCGGTCATCTCCACGATAAATGGTTTCTTCCCTTTTCTTGCCAGGTCATAGGCGATCTCACAGCCGGTCAGTCCGCCGCCGATGACAGCGACCGTCTCTCCCACGGATTTCTTTCCAAGCAGATAGTCAATGGCTTCAATTCCCCGCTTGAATCCGGGCAGGTTCAGCGTTCTCGGCTTTGCTCCGGTTGCGATGACGATCTCATCGGCACTTACGGCTTTGAGGTCACGGATCTCTGTACTCAGGTGTACGTTTACAGGAAGCTTGCCGATCTGAGTGCGGTACCATTCGATCAGTTCTTTGTCCTTTTCTTTGAAGTCCGGGGCTGCGGCTGCGATAAATACTCCGCCGAGCCGGTCTGTTTTTTCATACAGGTCAACAGTGTGTCCCATAAGGGCACAGAGCCTTGCCGTCTCCATTCCCCCGATACCGCCGCCGATGATGGCGATCCGTTTCTTTGTCCCGGCCTTTCGGATGGCGTATTTCTTTTCCTCAAAAGAAACCGGATTCAGTGCGCAGTGCCCCTGGGTTGCAGCGTCCGCCATATCCATGACGGCTCCGGAGTTCTTCGTATATCCGACCGGAAGGCAGGCGTTGTGGCAGGAAATACACGGGCGGATGTCTTCCTCCCGTCCCTCTTTGATCTTGGTCAGATACTCACCGTCGCAAATGAACTGCCTTCCGATGGCAACTGCATCCAGTTTTCCCTCGGCGATAGATCTGGCAGCAGTATCCGCCTGCATTCTTCCCGCGCAGATCACAGGGATATCCACGAACTTTTTGATATGCTCCGCTTCGGAGAGGTTGCAGTTCAACGGCATATATACCGGAGGATGCGCCCAGTACCAGGAATCATAGGTCCCGTTGTCCGCATCGAGCGCGTCATAGCCGGCATCCTGGAGATATTTTGCCGCTTTTTCACTCTCTGCCATGTCCCTGCCCTTTTCTGTAAATTCTTCTCCCGGAACAGCTCCGACTTTGAAATCGATCACTTTGCTCGTGACGGAATAGCGGAGCATCACCGGGTAATCTTCGCCGCATTCCTCCTTGATCGCCCGGACTACTTCCACAGGGAAACGGTAGCGGTTTTCAAAGGAACCGCCGTACTCGTCTGTCCGGTGATTGGTGTACTCTGTAGTGAACTGGTCCATCAGGTATCCCTCATGAACTGCATGCACCTCCACACCGTCCACACCGATCTCCTTGCAGAGCCGGGCGGATTTGGCGTAAGCTTCAATATACTGTCGGATTTCCTTTACCGTCAGCTGGCGGGATGTGTACTGGGGAGCCCATACCATGGGAAGCCCCTCGTCAGGGGCAACCATCATCTCGTTCAGATGAAGAAACGGATTGGTGAGTGTTTTCAGCGCTTTGTTTCCGGCAATTTTGAGCATCTGTGCGGGAAGCGTGTAGTTCCTTCCGGCAAATCCGGCGCCCAGCTGGAAAAAGATCTTTGCCCCGTTTTTGTGAATCTCATCGATGAGCGGCTTTGCCTGCTCGAAAACTTTGGGGCTTTTGTGCAGCCATTTTCCCATCATCATGGAATAGACGGGGATCATTCCCGGAATGAAAAGCCCTACCTCATTTTTTGATCTCTCCACATAGTAGTCATGACTCTTCTCGTTGAGCTTTGGACCCATCATGTTGTCCACGATGTTGGTCCCTTCCATGGCGGGGATGATTACCCGGTTCCGGATCTCACAATTCCCGATGTGGAAAGGTGTAAAAAGTGCTTCATATTTTTTGTCCATAGTAAACCTCCAATAAAGCGATCCATATATCGCTGAGAATAATTATATCATACCACATTCGGGGAAAAACGCGCGGAAATATTGGCACATAAAGTTACGGATTCAAAGTTACAAATTTGAGACGCGCATTGTGCTTGCCGGGTAACTTTGCGCTGATAGAATACGGAATATCAGAAGGAATATAAAATATCGGAAAATACAGAATATCGAAAACAGTAAAAAGAAGGGGAAGAATGACTATGGGAAGAAATGTGCTTATTGTTGAATCAGATATGGATTTTGCCATAAAACTCGGCCTCTTTTTCGGAAGGAAATCATTCAGTCCGGTGTTTGCTTTTTCCATCCGCGAGGCAATGGCGGAACTGCGGGCGCAGACGCCGGTGCTGGTCTGTGTAAATCCTCTGCTCCGGGACGGCACGGGAGAGGATTTCCTGAAAAAAGCGCGGGCAGAAGGATTCGATATGCCGGTAGTGTCCATGGAAGGATGGCTGCCGGAGGAACTGCCCGAATATCTGCCGGAGAGGCTGCCGGAATACCTGCCCGGAAAGATGCAGGCGGGATGAAAATACAGGTAATCAAATGTTTGCAAATGCATAAAAATATAGTAAAATGATTTCAGAAAGATGATGTTATGTCCAGCACTTTAATTCAATTTCGGACAGATGACGATTCGAAGCTGAAGGCAACGAGCATTTGTGAACGTTTGGGGATTGATCTGCCAACATATATGCGAATGTGCATATCACGATTAATCAGAGAAAATGGGATACCATTCAGTATGAAGTTAGATGAAGAAAAGGAATGCGGGGAGGAAAACCATGGAGAATGCGATTGTGACATTGAAAAAAGGCGAGGGGCGCGCTCTGAAGCAGGGCGGCCCCTGGATTTATGATAATGAGGTGGCGAGCATCGTCGGAAGTTTTGAGGACGGGGATATCGTGCTCGTCCATGATTTTGACGGATATCCGCTGGGACGGGGATTTATCAACCGGAATTCAAAGCTGATCGTGCGGATGATGACCCGGGATAAGGATACGCAGGTGGACGAGGCGTTTATCCGGATGCGGGTGAAGAATGCCTGGGAGTACCGGAAGAAAGTAGTGGATACGTCGAGCTGCCGGGTGATCTTCGGAGAAGCGGATTTCCTGCCGGGAATTGTGGTGGACAAGTTCGCTGATGTGCTGGTGGTGGAATCTCTGGCGCTGGGGATCGACCGCTTCAAGGTGATGATTGTGGATATTTTAAAGGAGCTGATGGAGGAGGACGGCATCCATATCCGGGGCGTCTATGAACGGAGTGACGCGAAAGTCCGGGAACAGGAAGGAATGGAACGGTACAAAGGTTTCATCGGAGAACCCTTTGATACAAAAGTAGAGATCGTGGAGAACGGCGTGCGCTATTATGTGGATGTAAAAGACGGGCAGAAGACCGGATTCTTCCTGGATCAGAAGTACAACCGCCAGGCTGTGGCAAAGCTCTGTAAGGGCGCGCGGGTGCTGGACTGCTTTACTCACACGGGCTCTTTCGCCCTCAACGCAGGCATGGCGGGGGCAGCGCATGTGACCGGTGTGGATGCATCCGAGCTGGGTGTTGCGCAGGCGCGGGAAAACGCGGCGCTTAACGGACTGGAAGACCGGGTGGAATTTCTCTGTGCGGATGTTTTTGACCTGCTTCCGGAACTGGAGAAAAAGGGAGAGAAATATGATGTGGTGATCCTCGATCCCCCGGCGTTTACCAAGTCGAGAAGTTCCATTAAGAAAGCGGTCAGGGGATACCGCGAGATTAACCTGCGGGGGATGAAGCTGGTGAAGGACGGAGGATATCTGGCAACCTGCTCCTGCTCTCATTTCATGGATTACGAACTGTTCACACAGACCATCGGGCAGGCAGCGAGAAATGTACATAAGCGCCTGCGGCAGGTGGAGTTCCGCACCCAGGCGCCGGATCATCCGATTCTCTGGGGAGCGGGAGATTCGTATTATCTTAAGTTCTACGTTTTCCAGGTTTGCGACGAGAAGTAGAAGCTAAGCAGTTGGAAAAATTTTGGTTTATTTGCATCATATACGGAGAAAGCGTGCAGAAAAGATGCTCTGTGTCTTTTCTGCACGCCTCTGAAAAGAAGCATTTTCATGAATGCTCCTGATTCCCCTCACCGATCAGTACCTTTTTCCCCTGAAAAGCAAACCCGTATTTTCTGATATTCTCTTCCGGGATTCCTGCTTCCAGCAGTTCAGTGGCATATCCTTTCTGCTCGATCTGCAGGAGAGCACGCTGTACGGTATCTTCCAGTGAATCCTCGTTTCTGGCATCAAATAGTTTGAATTCCAGGATTGCTGCATGGTCATTTGAATTTCTGGGTCTTAGAATAACGTCGTATCTTCCAAAACCGCTTTCTCTGTTAGATTTGATTTCATATCTGTCGATCAGTTCCACAATCAGCCCGAGCACAAAATCATGGTAAAAGCAGGCACTTGAGTCTGGTCCTTTCAGACTCGTAGTGATCGCTTTCGCAGAGCGCAATCGTTCAGGTTCTTCGTGTCCTTCTGAACCGTTTTCTACATCAAAATAGCTGAATAACCTGCCGGCAACCCGGTTCATGTAGGTGTTCATAGTCTCTACATCTCCGGAAAGAAATGCTTTGATAAACAGATTGTAATCGCCGGCCGCGGGAGCAAACCAACTGCGCACCATGTTATGGAACATGATTTTAACCTCAAAATTGGTAAGCCTTAATTCATAGAGCTGCCTCCATGTCCCATATTCAGATACAGTGGTCCGGATACTGTTCACTGCGAGATAACCACTGGCAAGGAGGAGGCTCCAGATTGCGCTTTCATCATGATCCAGCTGGGCATATACGATCTGTTCATCCAGTTCCGCAGTGATTGTCTGTCCGTCTAACAGCTGCTCAAAGGATTCTTTTATCTGTATATTTCCTTCCTGAATCAGCTTCCCGATCAGGCTGTTGCTGCTCGTGTTTGCCCAGTAGGGGGCTGCTGTCTTTTTATCAAGGTAATTGATGATGGACCAGGGATTGTAGATATCTGTTATATCGCCGAAAGAAAAGCCGTCATACCATTTTTTGACTTCCTTTTCTCTGTCCGTCATGCCGTACTCTTTTAATGCCTGTAAAACTTCTTTTTCCGTAAACCCAAACTTGTCTGCATATTTTTTTGATGTCGTGGTTACAACTTCCAGATTGTTCAGGTCGGAAAAGATGGATTCCTTGCTGACTCTTGTGATACCGGTCATCACTGCGCGTTCAAGATAGGGATTGGTTTTAAAAGTGGAATTAAGCAGAGAACGCATAAATGACATCAGTTCCTGCCAGAAACCGTTGATATATGCTTCCTGCAGCGGGGTATCATATTCGTCAAGGAGAATAATTGTTTTTCGTCCATACCGGCGGCTCAGATAATCCGACATTTTCCGCAGCGCGACAGAGGCAGTGCTGTCATTCATAACCGGCGAGACTGCTCTGTATTCTGCTTTTTCATTTTCAGTAAGGAGATCGGTTCCCAGCAGATCAGCATGGCGGTCATAGACTTCCTGAATGATCCGGCAGATACTTTCTCTTGCCTGTGCAAATGTAGTTTCTTTTACATTGGCGAAGCTGATAAAAATAACAGGAAATTTTCCCTGGATATTCCGGTAATTTTCATATGACCAGATTGCCAGCCCTTCAAAGAGGTTCCCTTTTCCGGCATGTTCCGCCGAAAAAAATTTTTCTAGCATACTCATATTCAGTGTCTTGCCGAATCTTCTGGGACGTGCGATCAGTGTTACAGCATCATCGGAATCCCACCATTCACGGATGAATTCGGTTTTATCAATATAAAAGTTATTCTTTTTACGGACAGTTTCGAAATCCTGATGTCCGATTCCCACTGTTCTTGCCATATTTTACCCCCTGGTTCTATTATTCGGACGGTGAACATAGTGCTTAACCCTTATGGTCTAAGTATAAGTCAGAACCGGGGCGAATACAAGAAAAACAAAAGAAAGCCCCGCCTCCGGATATCTCTGATTCATCCGGAAACGGGACCTTCGATGCGCCTTTGCAGGCGCAGAATTTATAAAATTTATGATTCTGTATTATTTATATGATCCAACAGATGACCGAAAGCGGGGCATTACTCTGCAGCGGCTTCCTCGTCTGTCTCCTCACCTACGTCAGCAGCTGATGCATGAACCTCGGTAATTGTTACAACAGTTGCTTCCAGATCTGTGGACAGATCAACATCTTTATCTTTTGCAATGTCAAGATCTTTCACACGGATTGTATCTCCGACTTTCAGATCTCCCACATCCAGTTCGATTTTCTCTACCAGTGCGGACGGAAGTGCTTTGAATGCAACTTCATGCAGCATCTGCTGCGGCACTCCTGCAACAAGCTTGTCCAGATTTACCAGATGGATCTCTGCAACAGAATGTACTTTCTCACCGCTTACGAGAGCCTGGAAATCGATCTCATCGACCTGGCCTTTGAGCGGATTGTAATCTACTTCTTTAATCAGCGCGTCGTATGTCTGACCTTCTACTTCAAGCATCACCTGTCCGCCTTTGCCCTCTTCCTTGAGCAGACGTTCTACTGCGGATTTCTCCATCTTCAGGGGGATGCTTTCTTTCATTTCACGGCCAAATATACAGCCCGTAACAAATCCCTCACGTCTGAGTTTTTTTGCTTTGATTGACATGTCTCTTCTTTCAGCTTTTAAAGTATTCATTTATCTTTTCCTCCAATCACTG
>CBJMC01400__coassemble_1819_pt1 | contig 10943 bp, 12 predicted proteins | sample CBJMC01400__metabat2_high_PE_029 | metagenome-assembled genome bin CBJMC01400 | reverse complement strand
AGCATGACGATAAACTCAGAGTTGGAGAGCATGGTGCTGGCCTGCACGGAGTCCAGCAGGTACTCCACGTTCTGAGTGATGGCGGTGGGATATGCGCCGCGCTTACGGAACTGACGCCATGCGGAGTTGAAGAACACACCGCTTTGCTCGTTCTCAAACACCACATGGAACTCGTCAAGGAACACATGGGTGCGCTTGCCTCGTTTCCAGTTGAGGGTAACGCGGTTGAGGATGGTGTCGGTAATGACCAGCAGGCCGGTGGGCTTTAATTGCTGCCCCAGGCCGCGAATGTCGAACACCACCACGCGCTTATCCAGATCGACGGTGCTTTCCCGTCCGAAGATGTCCAGCGAGCCGGTGGTGAACAGCTCCAGAGAAAGGGCAATATCCTTTGCCTTTTCCTCCGGCTGTTCCAGCAGCTTTTCGCGCAGATCGCAGAGCGTGGCAATCCTGCCGGTGCGCTCTGCGTCTTGATACACCAGGGCGGTACAGCGGTCAATGATGGACTTATGCTGCGGCCCCACGCCGGTCTTGTCGATCTGCTCGATGAGGGACATGATGAACTGAGATTTTTCTACGATGGGATTCTGCTCACCATAGCCCTCTACCATATACATGGCGTTCAGACGGTCTTTGCCACCCGCAGCCATGTGGATCACGGAAGCCATGTCCCGGCCCAGCGCCTGACACAGCGCACCAAATTCATTTTCGGGATCGCAAATCAGAATATCGTCGTTGGCATAGTCCGGGTGCAGCATCAAAAAGGCAATCAGCTCTTTGGCGCTGAAGGATTTACCGGCACCTGGTACGCCCAGCAGGAAAGCCGACTGATTCAAAAGGTTTGCCTTGTTGCACATAATGAGATTGTGGGAAATTGCGTTCTCTCCGAAGTAGATGCCGCCCTTGTCCTGAATCTCCTGCACTTTGAAGGGAATGAACACCGCAAGGCTCTCGGTGGTAAGGGTGCGGAACGCATTGATTTTGCGCGCCCCAATGGGCAGCGCGGTGTTAAGGCCGTCGAGCTGCTGGAACTTCAATGTGGCAAGCTGGCACATATGCTTGCGGGCAACGGAAAGAACCGCCTCAGTATCGCTGTCAAGCTGTTCTTTGGTGTCGGCGGTGATGGCCAGCGTGATGACGGCGAACATCATCCTCTGATCGCGGGTGGTGAGATCGTCCAGAAACTCCTTGCTCTCCTTACACTGCAATTCCATGTCATACGGCACCACCGCAGAGAAGTTGTTGTTGGCGTTCTGGCGACGCTGCCAGTTGGTGATGTTGGTTTCCACACCCAGCAGCCGGTTTTCCACATCGCGGACGGCCTCATCGGTGGGAACCGGCACAACGTCGATGGAGAGCATCATGTTCCGGTTGAAGTCCGTCAGCTCCGTTACCATATTGTCCTTGATATAGCTGGCGTAATCCTTGAGGAACAGGACGCGGCAGTATTTTTCGCCCAGCTTCAGATAGTCGCTGTTCTTCTCGATCCCGTCCGGGCAGATATAATCGCGGAAGTCATGGCCGCGCTTCATCATCTCGCGGGCATTGAAACGGAACTCAGCCTCCTCGCCCTGGCGGTAGAAATCGTGCAGGATACGCAGACGCTCGGTGGCGTCCAGCTCAACACATTTGGAACCCAGCGCCGCAAAGTGAGAAACAAGGTCAGCCCCCACACGGGCAAAGTAGGCACGGGCTTCTTCAATGTCCTTTTTCACCACGGAAATGGTGATACACTTCTCCTGCGTGATTCCGTTGGCACCGGTGGCCTTGTCCAGCAGCATTTGGTTATATTCCCGGCGATACCTGTCGCGGAAATCCCCCTGCATGGGCATGAGGATGGATTGCTCAAAGTTGGCCTTGTTCATGCGGCGGTTGTTGATGGTGATCTTCGTCACCGCACCGGAATCCAGAGAGTTCAGCAGCTCCGAATAGGTCAGGAACATGGATTCCTTGTCCTCACGGCTGGCCACAAGGTAATTGATGTCGGTGAACTTATAGGTCTTGGTGAATTTCGTCCCCACAAGAAAAATGCCGTCCGGCCAGATACGGCGGACGGGAATCACATCCTGCACCTTGCGCGGGACGTTGTATCGTTCCTTCTCCTGTTTGGCCATTGTTTTGATGGTTTTAATCATGTTTTTCCTCCTTCCGTTTGCTCAGATATTTCGGCTGTTTTTTGCGCTTTCTGCCGGAGCTACCACTCTGCAATTCCTCGATAGTCCCTTTGAGGGCCGCATAGTAATAGTTGCTGTCCTCGAACTTGAGTTCTTTTGGTTCCAACATCTCCGAGCGCAGCCATGCCCAGATGAACTGCTCCGCCGTCATGCCGTGATAAGTGATGAACCCCAGCAGGGCAAAGGGGGCCGCGCCCAAAATGCACATCCAGGAAAGGGTTTCCACACCGAAGTAGGGACGCAGGATAAAGTAAAGGCCCACGGCTACACCGCAGGCCAGTACCGAAAAGATGAACTGCCGCATGGACAGCCCAAAAAACATACTCTCCGTGTAATTGCGAATTTCTCGATTGATCTTAACTTCCAAAATATCTTCCTCCTTTACAGGCCCATCATCTCGCGCACCACGTGGTCTGCCATCTTGACCGCACCCACGAGGACGAGCATATTAAACAGCAACTCCCCGACGTAACTCCACACCTGTGTGACAGCTGCCGCATTGGGGTCAACGGCTGGTGGAGATGCAGCGAACAGGGAGAAGATAATGCAGGCCAGCACAATGATGGCACCCTCCAAACAAACCGCCGCATAGCTTTTGATAAAGCTCTTGCCCACGTTCTGGCTCGGTTCTCCGGCGAAGGTGGACAAAGGCACCGGCGCGATGGCAGTGTAAAGGTAGAGCTTAAAAAATCGCCCGTAGACGGTCATAATCATCACGAAGGAAAGTACGGTGATGAACAGCCCGCCGATGAGCGTTACCGCCCAGAGGGGGATGCTCTCAAAGAAACCGCAGCTTTCTACTGCGTCAATGATCTCCTGCGGCAAAACCGTCTGTTGGGCGGAGCCGAAGCCGGAAGCATTCATAATAGTGCTGACCAGCCCCTGTGCGATGTTAAACAGGGCCATCATCAATTCCAGCCCATAGGTGACAACGCCTTTGGCAATGGCAAACCGGATGAACAGCTTGAGCGCGTGTTCCGGCTTTTTGACCTCGGCAAAGCTGCCGCAGGTTTTCATCACTCCCACAACAAAGAACAGCACCAGTAGCGCCAGGCCGATGGCGCGCACCGCATCGTGGATGTTGACGATGACACTCCAAATGGTGCCGCCCTTGAATTGCTCCGGGCTTTGTGTGATAAGCTGCCAGATCTCCGTCAGGTACTTGTTCCAGGTATCCAGCGCGTTTTGCAGATTTTGTACTACCCAGTTATCGGACATCGAAAAACCTCCTTTCCGGCAAAGTCAGGGGCAGGCCGCAATCGGCCCGCCCCCAGACTGCCGTTTTGAATCAGCCGGTAATCAGGGTCAAAATCTCCTTTGCAAAGGTGATGATAACGCCGCCGGCCAGAGTGAGAAAGCCGTTGGCGCGCTGGCTGGGGTCGTGGGACTTGAGGGACAAGCCGACCTGCACGATACCAAAGCCCAGCAGGATCATACCGATGGCGCGGATCAGGCCGAAGATAAAGTCGGACAGATTGTTGATGACCGTCAGCGGGTCGCTGGCGGCAAAGGCCGTGGTGGTAAAGCAGCCAAACGTCAGCACCAACACCGCATACATGGCGAGGGCGCGCTTGCTCTTATTCCCCATGGGCAGGCGGTGGGTTTCGTTGTTCTTCTTGTTGCTCTTGTTAAACAGTTTCATTTTGCGGTTCCTCCTTGAATTGAAAAATATTTGCCATGTCCTCATCGGACAGAAGCTCGTAGCTTGTTTCCGGTTCCTGCACATTGGCAAGATCGGCGGGTGTCAGGCGGCTGACCGAAAGACCGGCCACAGCATATTCCGTGCCGCCATGCGTGTAGGCAGGCGCGCCGCCGTCTGTGGTGTATATGACATTGGGATGTTTCAGCAGGTCGTATTTTTCATCCATCAATGGCGCTTCGCCTCGGATAAAAAGCAACGCCAGATTGTTGTCCAGCATACGGACTTCATCCGGCGTCATCAGTTCACGGCCTGTCAGTTGGTTGTTGGTGGAGTAGCTGCCGGAGTGTCCGGTGCTTTTGCCGTAGGTGTCCAGCCAGAGGGTGCTTTTCCCCAGATAGTTCTCGGAGATCAGCTTGTGGGTGCTGGTTTCATTGCCGCCCAGGTACAGAAATTCGTCGCAGTTGCCGATGATGGATTCCCACTGTTTTTCAAACAGCGCCTTTAGCTGTGCGATGTTCTGGATGATAATGGACACCGAGATATTGCGGGAACGCATGGTGGCCAGCAGCTTGTCAAAGTCATCCGGCAAACTCACATTGGCGAACTCGTCCATGAGGAAATGCACCGGAACGGGCAGGCTTCCACCATGTTTCCGGTCAGCCGAGTAGAACAGCTCCTGAAAGGTGCTGGCGTACAGAAGGCTCACCAGGAAGTTGAAGCTGGCATCGTTGTCCGGGATCAGCGCAAAGAGCGCCACTTTTTTCTCTCCCATGCTGGACAAATCCAGTTCATCCGTAGCGGTCAAGGCCGCAACCGAGGAGAGGTTGAATTTTTCCAGCCTGGACGCCAGGGTGATCTGGATGGATTTCAGGGTCTTGGCCGAGCCGGAACGATAGTCTTTGTAATACTTCACCGCGATGTGATCGGGCGAGCGCATTTCCAGCCGGTCAAACAGCTCATCCAACGGCGATTGGTAGGAATCATCGTCCTCCCGCACCTCACCGGCCCGGAGCATTTCCATGACCATCGGAAAGTTTTTCTCGTCCTCCGGTGCTTCGTACCAAAGATAGAACACCAGCGCCAGAAGGAGCATGGAAGCCGCCGTATCCCAGAACGGGTCGTTGGACTGGCTGCCCTTTGGCGTGGTGGCCTTAAAAAGATTCGTCACCATCTTCTGCACGTCGTTGTCGTTTTTCAGATAGGAGAAGGGATTGTAACAATGGCTTTTCTCCATGTTCAAAAGGTCAACGATGCGGATTTCATAGCCTTGCCGTTCCAGCAGAGTGCCGCAGTCCCGAAGCAGTTCCCCTTTACAATCCAACACAAAATACGAGGTATTGGCTTGGCACAGGTTGACTTTCGCATAGAACCGGCTTTTTCCTGCGCCGCTGCCGCCCACAACCAGGGTATTGAGATTACGGCGGTGCTTCCTGCCGTCCAGTCCCATGCGGACGTGCTTGGTGAAGATGCGGTTTTGAAACGGGTCTTTCGCCCGGTACTTCTTGTTCACGGCTCTGGCGTCGCCCCATTTGGCCGAGCCGTGTTCTTCGCCCCGTCTGTAATTGCGCCGGGACGAGAGGTAAATCCCGATTCCCAGCCCATAGGCGGCAATAAAAATAAGGACAGTTTTTACGCTGTCCTCACACCACATCAGTTTGAATGGATTGTTCATTGCCACAGACAGGCCGTTCATAATCTCCGCAAGGCCACCGGAAACAGACGGCGCAATCAGAAGGGCGAACCAGATGACCGGGATCAGCCCCAGCGCATAGAGCCAGGGGCCGCCCGTCCTGTTATCTGGCTTCATCCCGGCGCTTCGCTTTCTTGTCTTTTTGTGCAGGGGCGTCAATGGTTTTCAGCAGCACATCCTCCACCGGGCCGGGGTCGCGCTGCTCCTCCAGCATATCGTTCCGCAGCTCATTGAGCGCGCGGATCATAATGCCATGCTCATAGCTGTCCAGCGTCAGGACGACTTTATCCTGTCTTTCCATGCTTCAAACCTCCTTTACCGTTCCGGCTCCTTCTGCTTGGTGTTGCGGGTCAGTCCCATCGCTCTGGCCATGCGCCCGTTCAGCGACTTGAAGGTTTCCCGCATATCGCTGAGGGCTGCCGGAACATCCTCTCTGGGGTCTTTGCCCTGGAACACGCTGTTCAGACGGGCAATGTCATAGCCTTTGGCGTCAACGCCGTATCGCTTGCAGAGCATATAGCTGACGGCGTAGGCTTTGTAGCCGTCCGCTTCTCTGGAATACCCCTCGTTGTTTCTGGCAAGCTGGACATTGGCAATCTCCAGCGAAACACAGCGGAAGATGTCCGGCGCGTCCATGCCTTTCTTGACCAGAATGGCGTTCTGCTCCTCAGAGAACACAGCGCCGCGTCCCTGGGGCAGTTCGTCCACCGCCCGGATTTGCACCGGTGAGCTGGCGATCAGCCCTTTCAAAAGCAGCCGGTCATCATAGGTGACCTGGGGCTGGTGCTGGCCCTGCGCCGAAGTCTGGGAAATGTCATAGACCTCTTTGGCATAGAAGTTCTGGCCGATGGAGCCGTCATCCCTCCGGTACGCCTTGCCCGGTTCCAGAATGATAATGGGCAGCCTCTTTTCCTCCTCCAGGATCTCAATGCCCTGGGCAGTCCATTCCTTGTAGCCACCCACACGCTGCGCCTGGGGGCATTGTGCGCCAATCAGGAGAGCGTTGCGGGCAGAGTGGAAGGGAAACCGGCTCTGCACGTCCAGATACGCCTCCATGCTGCCGTTGCCCTCTGCGAACGCCCCAAAAATCTTATCCAGAGAAGCATAGGCTTCCTTGCGCTGCTTCTCCTCGCGGATCTGCCACCACTGGCGCTTGGGGCGCTCCTTCTGTTCCTCCGGTTTCTGGGGTGCGGCCTCTTTTTGAGGCTGCTGTTCAAACAGATCGTCAAAGTTGTTCATAACCATTTACCTCTCTTTCGTTTTGGGTTTCTTTTTGGGTTTGGGCGGCTGGTGCCGTGTGGTTTTCTGTGCCGGTTTCTTGGATACGGAAGGTTCTTCTGTTTTTGCCACTTCCGCCTCTTTCTTCCGCTGGGCCTGAATGTCCCGCAGCTCCTGGCGGACAGACGGCTTCTCCGGCCCGTCAGAAGTACCCCTTGCGGGCTTGCTGCTGCTCTCGGAGATAGGCGCGGACGGATGGGATTTTTCCGCCGCCGGAGTAAAAGAATCCGTTTTCTCCGCCGCAGGGTGTTCCGGCTCTGCCTTTTCCTTCTGGGCGGGCTTCTCCATAAGCTCGTCCAGCAGCTTATCGTCCTGGCTCTTTTCCGGGGCGGCCTGCTCCGGCGCTGCCGGTTCGCTGCCGCGCTGTTCGCGGGATTTCTGGATGTCCTCCTTGATGGATGCCGTATCCACCACAGTGAGGTTGAACTTCTCCACGATCCGATTGGCTCTGGCCGCGTCATCCTCGAACACCAGAATGTCGATGGTATTGTCATCCTTTTTGACCGGGATGGGTGCATAGAGAATCCCGTAGCCTTTGGCCTGCCGCGCAAACTCCGGGGCATCTTCTTTCTTGATGGTGTAGACCGTCATGGGGCGCTTTTCCCGCAGCATGGTTTCAATGCGGGCCTTGCCTTTGGTCTTTTTCTGGTCTTTCAAGACCGTATACAGGGCGGCGGCAAGATTTTTCGCGGCAGAACCGCTGATCTTGAGGGCAAATTCGGCACCCTCCAGGCTCATCCGTACAACCTGTTCCGCCGCATCGCCTGAGCTATACATAGAAAATCATCTCCTTCCTGGAATACCCGCACGGCCTTGTTCCGGCTCCTGTCGGGTTCCTTGTTCCGTCCGTGCATCCTCGCGGGCGGCCTTGATCTTTTCTTTGAGGGAAAGGGAGCGTACTGCTATATCCTCACATAACCTCACCTCCCTTCGCAGCTCCTTGATCCGCCCGGAAAGGACGGCAATTTCTGCTTTGATCTGCTCCTGCTGTTCAGGGGCGGACAGTACCTCTTTGGTACGCAGTCTGCGGTACAGGGCTTTTCGCTGCTCAATATCCGAATTCATTTCCGACTCCGCACCTGTCCGATGGGCGGTGAGCTGTTCCAATGTGTCAATTCGGTGACGGGACAGCAGCCGCGCCTCATCGGTCAATTCTTTCGCCCGGATCAAATCCTCCCGGCAAGCATGAGATACCCGCCGAGGCTGCCGGTTTTGCTTTTTGGGAAACACCCCCAGCAGGTAGCAGTAATGAAAATAGAGGGCGCGAAAGCCGGTCACTTTTCTGGCCTGTTTCAAATCGCCGTGAAGCCTGCACCGCTGTGGCTGCGGCCTGTGTGTCCTTTGAGGATGGCTCTGTGCCAGTATCCGCCTGCGGATACCTTCCAGGGAATAATCCTCTCCCAGATTACGGCACAGCTTTCTGCCGTTCTCTCTGCCGGGTGCGCGCAGGGTAATGTCTTTGCCCACCTTGATGTCGTAGCCCATCTGTTTCAGATGATAAAAAAACTGCCGCTCCGTCATTGACTGACGAATGGCAGTATCCACGTCTGCTTTGATAAGGCTCAGATAGGTGGGGCGGCCTTCTTGTTCGGCCCGCCACTCTCCATAGTGTTGAGATTTCCCGCGCTGGGGATTTTCAATCACGGACAACCCATACTCCCGACACAGCCGGTCTGATTCCCGCTGCATATCATAGTAGTCCTTCTCGGTGCGGTGATACTTGATGCCGTCTACAAAGGACACGGTGTTGACCACAAAATGATTGTGCAGGTGATTGGACTTATCCAGATGGGTGGCAACCACTACCTGATATTTTTCACCCCACAGCTTTTTGGCCAGCTTCAGCCCGATCTCATGGGCGGTCTGTGGGTCAGCTTCTCCGGGGGCAAAGCTCTGATAGCCGTGATAGGCCACCGTGCCGTCCTCCTTGCCGAACCGCTTTTTGACAGCGATCATCTCGTCGCGGGCAGTAGAGGGGCTGCAATTCACCCCGGACACAAACCGCTGCATGATGGCGGTTCCTTCGTCATCGGCTGTGACCTTTTCCGTCTTTTGCTGCTGGACAGCATATTCGATGACATCCGAGAGGCCCTGGGCGTCGCGCCCTTCCATATCCGGCTTTTCATAGGTGGCAGGGTTCTCCGTCTTGTCCGGGTTCTCTACATAGATGACCACCTTTCCCAGCCATCCGCCCACCCGCCAGATGGATGTTGTGGCCATAGCCTTACTCCATCGGTCTGGGCAGGATCACAGCCCTGGTGATGTCCCGGACGAGCTGATCGAACTTCCGCATTTCTTCATCATAGCGGCGCTCGTCAATGACCCCCAGCACATGAGCTTTCTGGGCGATCTGGTTGAGGTTGTTTCCCACGCCGTGCAGCTCCCGCATGAAGTCAAAGTAGTCCGGGGGCGGTGCATCCTGGGGAACCACGCCGCTGATCAGGTGACGCAGATACGCCTCGCGGGAAAGCCTGCTCTTTTTCACGCGCTTGTTCAGCGCCTCGGCCTCCTTGCGGTTGAGGCGCACCTTGATCTCGATATTACGCTTACTCATTGTTGTCCTCCTTTCCGATGCGGTTGATCTGCACCAGGCACATGAGGGTGACTCCGCTCAGGCTGCCCAGCAGAAAACCAATGACAAAAAACAATCCTTCCATGAAAACCTCCATTCTGCAAAAGGGGTATTAGGGGGCGCTCCCCCTAACAAGCTGCCGTTTGTCCCCAAACGGCGATGCTTGCTGGTACATACACATTCCATTCCCCTGCGGGGAATCCTTCACAGCGAAAAAAGAATCTCACCGCTCGTCCCGGTCACGGCTCTGACCTTTGGCGCGGAACGCCACATCTTTGAAGTGGTCTGCGTCCAGGATATAGTCGCCGTTCTTCCAGTTGTCCGAGGCGATCTGCTGCGCCTCCTCGCGGCTCTCCGCTTCCACCGCGACGGTCATTTCCAGCGTTTCGGTGATGGTCACTTCGTACTCTCTCATCGTTCATGCTCCTTTCTGTTGCTGCACCGAATGGGAATCCCCAGCCGGTGACAAAGGGTATCGTTCACGTCCTTGCCGGTAGGCGGCGGGCGGTTTTTGACCTCGTATTCTTTGGGAATGACCGCCATGATTGCCTTTGTTGCCAGCCTGCCGGGGCCGTCATTGTCCAGATGCAGATAGATGGTTTTCACGGATGGGTGATCCTCCAGAAACCGGGTGAGGGCAACAGGCAGCTTGCTTTCCGCCAGCACCTTTTTCGGCTGATAGATCCCAGCCAGGGACAACAGGTTGTGCCGCCTCCAGTCGATGCCGTCCAGCTTGCAGAGGGTCGCATAGGACATGACATCAATGGCGGATTCACACAGGTGTACCGCTGGATTGTCCACGCAGGCGGGCAGGGCAAAGGAATAGTGTTTATCGCTGCCGCTCAAGTCACCGTGAAAACGTCCTTCACCAATCCCGCGCAGACAGCCGAACCGCGCCTTGCCGTCTTTGTCAAAGCCTACGAAAACCACATTGCTGTGACCCTTGTTCCTGCTCTCATAAAGCCGTCCGGTCTGGATGCCGTAGTCGATCACCTCCGGGTCGATTCCTCTTTTTTTGAGGTAGTCCACCATAGCCCGGTTATCGGGCGCGGCCTGCGGTAAAAGCAAATGCTTGGACTTTTCCTCTTTGGGCGCAGGCACAAAAGAAGGCGGCCTGATTGCCGCCTTGCCGGTGATGGTTTCCATCGCGTCCATAAACGAATAGCCATTGACCTTGATAAGATAGTCCAGGGCGCTGTATCCGCCGATCCCACGAGAGAACCAGCACCACTTGCCGTTGGAAATCCGCAGGCTGTCATGGGTCTTGGTGCAGTAGACATTGCCGGACACATGGACAAGTTCCTGCGGTTCACAGGTTTGCAGATAGGTGAGCAAGTCCACCTGCCGCGCCTGTTCAATCGCTTCCGAGTCGTAATAAGGCATAAAAATAGCCCCCTTTCCATAGCCGTGGATTTGCCGTCCGCTTGGGATGGCTGACTATGTAAAGAGGGCTTCCTTTTTGTATGAAGAAAGCCGAGAGGCTTTCAAAACCTCTCGGCTATGTATTAAATTATCTATCCTATAATGATACGTGGATTATAAGATTGTAAATACCAAGTCCCTTCACGACATTCAAAATACAAGCCG
>CBJMC01400__coassemble_1763_pt1 | contig 11261 bp, 9 predicted proteins | sample CBJMC01400__metabat2_high_PE_029 | metagenome-assembled genome bin CBJMC01400 | reverse complement strand
GTGCAGAATCTTCCGGAAGATGTCAAGCGGGATGAAGAAATATTCCTGGAGCAGTACCAGTTGTTCGATGTCAGGCAGTTGCAAGCTCCTGCTGTACCGTGAAAGGATGTGAATGGTCTGTATCGGTTTACGGGCGGCTGAAAATGGATTAGCTTCTCTTACCAACCGTTCCCGCAGGATATCCGGAAGATCCCGCATCATTGCAGGATTTGAAAATTCCATCCGCAAGTTTTATAATATGTGGCATAAAACGCAACAAAAAAACATGACGAGGTACTGGCTGACATGAAATTTAAAAATATCTATTTTATAAATGGTACTGCATATGCCGGAAAATCTACTATAGTAAAAGCACTGGCAGATAAATATGACGGTATCGCATGTGAAGAGAATTATCATGATGCACTCATTGAGGACCTGAGCAGCACAGAATTTCCGAATCTGACCTATACCAGGGACCTGACTAACTGGAGCGAATTCATAAGAAGAACCCCTGACGAATACGAAACCTGGGTCAATGGATGCACACGGGAATGCACCATTCTGGAGTTAAAAATATTGAAGGAACTATCCGGAAGTGGCAAAAAAGTTTTTGTTGATACAAACATACCGCCGGAAGTCTTATGGAACATTTCAGATACAGACCATGTTTTGATTATGCTTGCGGCCCCCGATATATCAGTCAGCAGATTCTTTGACAGACCAGATCGAGAGAAGCAGTTTCTGTATCAATTGTTACTTCAGGAAGAAAATCCGGATAAAGCACTGGACAATTTCAGAGAATGCCTGAAAAGAGTCAACTCAGAACAAACTTATAACAGATTTCTGAATTCGGGTTTTCACGTGATTTTAAGAGATGAATCAAGAACGGTCGAAGAAACCCTGGCACTGGCTGAAGCTGCATTTTGCTTAAGATAACAGAATAGAAGGAAACCGTGCGAAAAAGACGGGAGCTCTGCTGCAGAGAATTCCCGCCTTTCTGTTTTTCATGTTCTGCGTCTTAGTTACATTACTGCCGAATGCTCCGCCCCGTCAATCTTGCGTACTTCCCGGTCATAGGTGAAGATCCCGTTCACCTCTTCCTCGATATCCGACCACTGGGTATAAACACTGGCGCACAGACCCTCCCGGATCAGAGCCTGCACCTTTTCCTCCATCTCCCGGTACGCCCGGTTTGCCTCTTCCCGGTCCTTGTGGGCGCCATATCCGTACAGTTTTTCACATGCGCTGTGTTCCGGAAGAAACAGCGTATGCCCGCCGAATTCGGAGAGAACCGCCGCCCGTTCCTGCTCTTTCTTCACCTTCAGCTTAAAGAAATAGTTATGCACACTCTTCATATCTCCGCCGCCCTGGTCGAACCACCCGCTGGCCTGGTCGATGAGCCTTGTGGGATCCGCTTCCCTGACGGCACCGGTCAGTTTCTCCGTATCAAACTGTCCCCAGCCCTCGTTAAAAATCACCCACGCTGCAATACTAGGATGTCCCTGCAGTACCCGGATCGTCTCTTTTACTTCCTCTTCAAACTCTTTTCTGCCCTCTTCATCCTTTCTTGCAAGCAGTCCGGAATGAGTATCCTTAATATGAAAATCCAGCCAGGATGACATTACTGTAGCCGCGTAAGTCACAAGCCAGTACTTATATGCCCCGCCCCCGTTTACCATATCCTGCCATACGATCATGCCCAGACGGTCACAGTGATAATACCATCTCTGCGGCTCAATCTTGATATGTTTTCTTACCATATTAAATCCGGTCTTTTTCATCTCTTCAATATCAAAGATCATCGCCTCATCGGATGGCGCCGTGTACAGTCCTTCCGGCCAGTATCCCTGATCCAGCACACCATTCTGGAACCGGGGTTTTCCGTTGAGACAGATTCTCGGAATTCCTTCTTCATCTTTTTCCACGGAGAATTTCCGCATGGCGAAATAGCTCTCCACCACATCACCGCCCATCCTGACGGTAAAGTAGTAAAGCCAGGGTTCTTCGCATGTCCAGAGGGCAGGCTCCGGCACGGTAATGATAATCGTATCATTTGAATAACCGAAACCATATCCCCAGTTTTCCTCCGCAACCTCTTCCTCCTCTATAAAGTCTTCTTCCTCCAAAAATTCAATTTTCCCCGGCATTTTCATGGGTTCGCTGCAGATCTGAGGCGCATGGACTCTGACCTCGACCGGCATTTCCCCCTCTGTCTCCACGGTGATCCTGACCTTTCCGCTGTCCGGATCCGGAACCGCATTTACGCTCTGTATATATTTTTTTGGCACTTTCTCCATCCAGACCGTCTGCCAGATCCCGCTCTGGGCAGTATAGAACATGCCGCCCCTTTTCAGTCTCTGCTTGCCTCTGGCATGATACGACGTGTCAGAAAAATCCCGCACCACCACTGTCAGATCGTTGATTCCTGCTTTTACACAGTCCGTAATGTCCGCCTCAAACGGAAGATATCCTCCCATGTGGGCTGCCGCGCGTTTTTCATTGACCAGAACCACACACTCCTGATCCACAGCACCGAAATGAAGAAGCAGTCTGCACTTTTCTTTTTCCTGCTCCCAGTCCATCAGGTCAAAACTGCGGTGATACCACAGGAACTCCCCCGGTTTCAACTGCCTTTCCACCCCTGAGAGCGCACATTCCGGTGAAAACGGCACAAGAATCTGCCCCTCGTAATGTTTCGGCTTCAGGTACTTCTCTGTAAAGGCATAATCCCAGTATCCGTTCAGGTTCATATAATTCTCTCTTACCATAAGCGGCCGCGGATATTCCTTCAGGACATTCTCCGGATCCACATCTTTCCCCCATCTTGTGTAAAGCTGTTTCATAATTGATTCTCCCGGTATCTTGTATTATAGCAGCATTCTCTCCCCGCTGCGCTGACGATATCATTATAGCGCAGCCAACCGATTCTGTACAGAAAATTTCGTCTTGCACGCCCCGGGGTGCCGCTTTACAAACTCTGATAATTTCTCTATAATTACAGGCAGGAAAACAAAGGAGGAACCGAAATGACCCAGGAAAATACCCTGCAAAAGCCGGCGGATAAAAACACCGGAAAAAGCGGCAGGCGTTCCCGCACGCCGATTGCCCGCAACCAGTTTACCGTAACAAAGAAACTTTTTACAGAAGGCAAAATCGCCACTCTTGGTGATTCCTACCGGAAAGCCGCCCGGATTCTGTGCATCATCCTGATTCTTGTCCTTGTTGTCACAGGTATCTGGCTGCTCTACTCCGGCGGCAGTCTGTTCTATCTGTTTGGAGAGATCTTTTTTACCGCAGTTGTTATTGTATGGCTTACTGTTTTCGTTCCCCGTTCCGGGGCAAAGAGAGGCTACCGCGCCATGGCTTCCGGTTCGGATACACCTCCGGAGCGCACCACGCTTTTCTACCACGATCATTTTACATCCGTCACAGAGACCGGGAAAAGCGTAACCTTCCTCTATAAAGATGTGGAAAAACTGACAGAAACCAAAAATCTGTGGGTTATGACCTGCAAAAACAAGATGGGGGTCATGATCAAAAAAGACGGATTTACCCTGGGAAATATGGATCTCGTAAAAGAACAGCTTGAGAGGAGCCCGAAATCATGACAAAATTTGAAGAATTTGAAAATATTATCGCCCGCCTGCGGGCCCCGGACGGCTGCCCCTGGGACCGGGAGCAGACCCATATGAGCCTGAAAAAGCCCTGCATCGAGGAGGCTGCGGAAGTAATCTGCGGCATCAACATCCTCGATCAGACCGGCGATCCGGACAACCTGAAAGAAGAGCTGGGCGATCTGCTCATGCAGGTAGTGCTCCACGCCCGCATCGCCGAGGAGGAAGGCTATTTTACCATGGATGACGTGATCCAGACCGTCATCGACAAGATGATCCGCCGCCATCCCCATGTATTCGGAGACGTGACGGTCTCCGACTCCGGGGAAGTCCTGACCAACTGGGAAGAGATCAAGAAACAGGAGAAGGCAGGAAAAGAATGGACAGAACAGTATCTCCCTGATGCATTCGAAGAGGCGAAAGAGCTGATCGATGCAGCGAAGAAGCGTAAGGGGATGTAAAAAGCCGAAAAAAGGGATGTACAGCCTTACACCAGGTCGTACATCCCTTCTCTGTTTATTTTTTCTCTAACTCTTTCTTCTCGTCCTCCGGCATCCTGCCGTACAGTTTCGTCACCCGCGCGATCTCTTTTACCACATCGCCGTCGAACGCTTTCTTCTTCATCCGCCATACCCAGTTTCCTCCCAGGGTGGATGGCGTGTTGATTCTCGCCTCACTTCCGAGTCCCAGATAGTCCTGCATGGGGATCACGCAGAGGTCAGCCACGCTGCTCATGGCCATGGCGATGAAGTCGCCTGCAAGGGAGTCCTCATCGAGCCGCGGTTTCGCCATATATTCTTTTGCAAAATCCCGCGCATATTTGCCCACCTCATGATACCAGCCTCTTGTGGTGTCGTTGTCGTGGGTTCCTGTGTAAACCACGCAGTTCTGCGGATACGTATGGGGCAGATAGTTGGACGACTCTCTGGCGTCAAATGCAAACTGAAGCACCTTCATGCCCGGGAAGCCGCTGTCTTTCAGCAGTTTCAGGACACTGGGGGTTAAGAATCCCAGATCCTCCGCGATGATCTCCGGTCTGCCAAGCTTCGCCTCGATTGCGCGGAACAGGTCCATTCCCGGTCCCGGCATCCATTTTCCGTTTTCTGCCGTCGGATCGCCATATGGAACTGCATAATACTCGTCAAAACCCCGGAAATGGTCGATGCGGACTACATCGTACAGCTTGAAACAGTACTCGATCCGGCGGATCCACCACTCATATCCGGTCTTCTTGTGGTATTCCCAGTTATAAAGAGGATTGCCCCAGAGCTGTCCGGTAGCGGAAAATGCATCCGGAGGACACCCTGCCACTCCGGTGGGATTGTTCTCCTCATCGAACTGGAAGAGCTCCGGCGCAGCCCATGTGTCCGCGCTGTCAAACGCCACGTAAATCGGGATATCGCCGATGATCTTCACGCCGTTTTTATTGGCATAGGCATGAAGAGCTTTCCACTGCTTATCAAACTCATACTGCTGGAATTGATAGAACCCGATCTCGTCAGCCAGTTCCTCTTTTGCCGCTTTCACGGCTGCCTCTTCCCGGTTCTTCAGGGGCGCTTCCCATTCCTTCCAGCTTACGCCACCCTGACTGTCCTTGACCGCCATATAGAGGCTGTAATCATCGAGCCAGTATGCATTTTCCCCGGTAAATGCAGTATAGTCCTCCGCCTTGTCCCCGCCGTTTTCCTTAAAACGGTCATAGGCTTTTCTCAGCACCCTGAAACGTGCCTTGTAGATCTTCTCATAGTCGATCTGATCGTCTCTGTCCCCGAAATCGTATTCTTTACACTCTTTCTTTGTCAGAAGACCTTCTTTAATCAGCGTTTTCAAGTCGATAAAATAGGGATTTCCTGCGTATGTGGAGAAAGACTGGTACGGGGAATCCCCGTAGCCAGTCGGTCCAAGCGGCAGGATCTGCCAGTAGCTCTGTCCTGCTTTTCTGAGCAGGTCAACGAACTTATACGCCTCTTTGGAGAAACATCCGATCCCGTATTTGGAAGGAAGCGAGAATACCGGCATTAAAATTCCGCTTGCTCTTTTCATTTTATTTTTCCTCCTGTAATTTCCAGATATCTCTGTTGTACTCTTCAATGGTTCTGTCAGAGGAGAAGTAACCTGCTTTCGCAATGTTGACAAGAGTTTTCTTCGCCCATTCTTTCCGGTCTGCGTATGCGTTCAGCGCCTCATCTTTCTTCTCCTTGTAGGAGTCGAAGTCAAGCAGCGTCATGAACCAGTCTTTTCCGATAATCTCATTTTTCAGGCGCTCCAGGTTCTCTCTGCAGCCCACCTCAAGCATCTTCTCGCCTGTAATGAAGTCCACAGCCGCCTTGATCGCCGGGTTCTTCTCGTAATAATCTCTTGACACATAATCTGCTTTCGCGTAGTGCTCGATTACCTCATCGCTGGTTGCACCGAACACGAAGATGTTCTCATCTCCCACACACTCGTGAATCTCTACATTTGCACCGTCCTCTGTTCCCAGTGTAACCGCGCCGTTGAGCATGAACTTCATATTTCCGGTTCCGCTCGCCTCCTTGGACGCCAGAGAGATCTGCTCGGAAATATCGCATGCCGGAATCAGTTTCTCTGCTTTGGAAACGTTGTAGTTTTCCACCATGACAACTCTCAGGTACGGACTCACGTCCGGATCGTTGTTGATGATCTCCTGCAGACAGAGGATCAGATGGATGATATCTTTTGCAATCGTGTAAGCCGGAGCAGCCTTTGCGCCGAAAATTGCAGTCACCGGAGCTGACGGGATCTTTCCTGCCTTGATTTCCAGGTATTTGTCAATAATGTACAGGGCGTTGAGCTGCTGGCGTTTGTACTCGTGGAGACGTTTTACCTGGATATCGAAAATCGTATCCGGGCTGATTTCGATTCCCTGCGTCTCTTTGAGATAAGTGCAGAGTGCTTCTTTATTCCTGTGCTTGATCTCCATCAGCTTTGTGAGCACTTTTTCATCATCTTTATATGCAAGCAGCTTCTCAAGCTCCATGGCATCTCTGTGATATCCTTCTCCAATCGTCTCATCGAGCATATCAGCCAGAAGCGGGTTGCAGTGGAGCAGCCAGCGGCGGAAGGTGATACCGTTTGTCTTGTTGTTGAATTTCTCCGGGTAGATCCGGTAGAAATTGTTGAGCTCCGAGTTTTTCAGGATCTCTGTGTGCAGCGCAGCCACGCCGTTTACACTGAATCCGTAGTGAATATCAATATGCGCCATGTGAACCGTATCATTTCTGTCGATCACTGCCACACTCTCGTCGTCAAATTTTCTTCTTACTTTGTCGTCCAGCACTTCGATGATCGGCATGAGCTGCGGAACGACCTTCTTCAGGTAGGAAACCGGCCATTTTTCAAGTGCCTCTGCCAGAATCGTGTGGTTCGTGTATGCACATGTTCTTGATACCACGTCAATGGCATCGTCCATATCCATTCCCCTTGCCACAAGGAGACGGATCAGCTCCGGGATCACCATGGTCGGATGGGTGTCGTTGATCTGGATCACCGCGTAATCCGGCAGATCATAAAGCTTGCAGCCCTTTGCAGTACACTCGTCAAGGATGAGCTGTGCCCCTGCGCTTACCATCATGTACTGCTGATAGATACGGAGCAGACGTCCGTTCTCATCACTGTCATCCGGATAGAGGAAAAGTGTCAGATTCTTCCGGATATCCTCTTTGTCAAAATCAATGCCGTCCTTAACGATTGTCTCATCTACAGAGTCCAGATCGAACAGATGCAGTTTGTTCGTCTTGTTGTTGTACCCTGTCACTTCAATGTCATACATTCTGGCGTTGACTCTTAAACCTTTAAAGTCAACCGGATATGTGACGTCTGTCTTTTTCAGCCAGGAATACTCCTCGATCCATGGATTCGGAGTCTCCTTCTGAAGGCGGTCTTCAAACACCTGTTTGAAAAGTCCCAGATGATAGTTCAGTCCGATTCCGTCCCCGGCGAGCCCTAGCGTTGCGATAGAGTCAAGAAAGCATGCCGCCAGTCTTCCCAGACCGCCGTTTCCCAGTGACGGTTCCGGCTCAACCTCCTCGATCTCTGTAAGATCTTTTCCGTTCTGTACGAGAATCTCTTTTACTTCCTTATAGATCCCGAGATTAATCATGTTGTTGGAGAGAAGTTTTCCGATGAGGAACTCTGCGGAAATATAGTAAAGCTTTTTCTTGCTGTCTGTGCGTTCTTTTTCTGCCGCCATCTCCTGGACGATTGTCATAAGAGCGTGATAAATCTCTTCATTTGATGCATCGGCAACTGATTTTCCAAGATACTTCTGTAACTTTTCCTGAATGTTCATGGTCTGCTGATCTCCTTTCAAACCCATCTCTGTAATTTCTTCGGCACCCCCGGCACCATTTCCTTATAGTTCGCATTTTAATACGATTTTCTTCTGATTTCTTGCAAAATACTTGCATTTTATTGTACAATACTATCATTCTATAAATTTTAAAAACTGAAGCGCAGAATACATACAGAGCCCCGTATACGGATTCGGATCCCTGTATACAGGCAGACAGGAGAATATCTTATGAATATCAGCCAATACCAGAATCTGGATTATCAGAACTATCACGAGACAAAATCACACACTGCAGAAGATTTTCCTTATATTACTTATTTATGCTCCATCCCGCTGGATTTTTCCTGCGTGCCGCTCCACTGGCATTCGGAAGCGGAACTGATTGTCATACAGAAAGGGCAGGGATACGTGTCCGCCGATTTCCAGAAACAGCTCGTCACTGCAGGGGATATCATTTTTATCCGCCCCGGCAGGCTCCACATGATCGAGCAGGCAGGAACCCATTCCATGGAATATGAAAATATTATTTTCAAGCCTTCCCTTCTCAGCTCCGGAGAGAACGACCTCTGTTCCGACCGCTTTCTCACACCCCTGATGGAAGGAGTTATTCCCTCGGAGACTTTCCTCACCCAGGCGGTTTCCTTTCATTCCGAGGCGCAGTCCTGCATCCGCAGGATCGACGGCTACTGCAGCGCCCGGCCCGAAGGATACCAGCTCGCGGTAAAGGGGCTTCTCTACGAGTTCTTCTTTCTGCTTGTCAGCCATCAGCAGGAGCTGAAGAATCCGGATCTTCCTCATGCAAAATCTCTGGAGAAAATCAAAACAATCCTGAAATATGTAGAAGAACACTACTCCGAACCGATTTCCATCGATGATATGGCATCCCTTACCTATTACAGCAAGTCTCATTTTATGAAATTTTTCAAGACTCATATGGGAACCGGTTTCATCGAATATCTGAACGACTACCGGCTTACAATGGCGGAACGCCTCCTGCGCTCCACATCCGAGCCGATTCTGGAGATTGCCGGCCGAACCGGTTTTGAGAATCTCTCATATTTCAACCGGATTTTCAAACGAAAATACGGCGTCTCCCCCGGGAAATACCGGAACCTGGCCTGAACGGACCTTCCAGGCCGGACTGCAGACCGCCATGTTCCGCAGGAGCTCCCTGAACCGTACTGACAGCTGTAATTTCCAGACGAAGGCTGCATCTGCGAAACAGAAAACAGCCATTCCCAACTGTCATAAGAAACTGACAGTTGGGAATGGCTGCCCCATCGTTTTCATCCGTCTGTATCCTGTTCCGATCTGTGTTCCGCTCTGCGGATTGCCGTCTAAGAATGATAGTACAGCTCGATCGGATCGATCGGATCGAAAGGATGCTCTTCTTCCATCTTCTTATTTCTTCCGCGGCGCTTGAGCAGCTCCCCGCTCTTGTTGTACACCCAGAAAGAATATACCAGAAGCTTGTTCACCTTACCGATTTTCTCTTTCGTCGTTTTTTCGTACAGAACACCGCCTGCTTTCAGCGGCGTCTTTTTATGAATCAGCGAAATCAGCTCCGTCTCGCAGGTCACCGGTTCCGGAAGGATCGTATATCCCCGTCCTACGCAGTCCGGTTTGTGGGAGTCGCTGCCGCCGGTCGTCAGTTTGCCGTACTTTTTCGCCAACTGCAGTGCCCCGGCATTGGAAGCTGCTGACTCACAGCTGTTGAACGCCTCGATAAAATCAAACCGCTTCACGATCTCCGGCGAGAGATAATAGCGTCTCGCATTCGTAAAGCTCATGTACTTCTCGCCGCACGGATGTGCCGGTCCCAGAACTCCGCCGTTGCGATGCACCAGATCAATCAGCAGTGCAAGAGGCATTCCCCTCATCTCCAGGAGTTTCATCTTGACTCCCTCCGGCATAATCACCAGGATGTGCCCGGCGTCCCTTGTATCATACTCGATTCCCTTGAGCACAACAAAGTCCGTATGTTTTTTCCCTTTCAGATTATTTTTCCAGTACCGGTATCCGTTGTATGTATCATGGTCGGTTATGACCATCCCCTGGAATCCGTGTTTCTTCAGGATCGTGATGTATTCCTCCAACCCTACCTTGCTGTCAATCGACCCTTCTTTTACATGGCAATGCATATCAATTTTCATACGCAAGCCCCCTTTTCTGTCAGATTTATCTGTCGGTCTTTCGGATGAATATCCATGGGTACATTATACAACTTTGTCTGTCTTATGACAACCGGAGAGAGACCTTTTCCATCGTTTCACAACTGATGAAATTTTATCATCCGGACCGGCTCAGTCTTCCTCGTCATCCTCTTCGTCCGCAAAATCGGCTTCCGCGAAATCCTCATCATCCATTCTGTCCAGATTTTCCATGACCGCCCGCGCGCGCTCCACCTCATTCGCCGTGGAGTGAGTTCTGCGGATCTCCTCCGCTTTCCTTAAGCTCGCCCGTTTCCTCTTTCTGGACTCCAGAAGAAGCTGCACAAGGATACCTGCGATCAGGCACACTGCCGCCACAATGCCAAATACCAGTTCTGTCCCCTCCGGAAGCAGAAGTACTGCCGCAGCCCCTACCGTAAGCGCACCGAATATTGCTGTAAACAGAATCGTAATGACTTCTTTGAATTTTATCGTAAGGAGTGCCGCCACAAGCCCCGCCGCTGCACAGATAAGAGCGCCGGTCACATCAGCGGGACCGATAAAATACGCACACCCCAGCCCTGCTGCCGCCCATACTGTGATAAAGATTCCAAACCGGTACAGCCATGCCGAGAGCCCTCCGAGAATGATTCCGAGAACCACTCCCGGTATCCAGTCATATGTCAGGGTAATCCCCGTTACATCCATCACCAGTGTACCGCCCAGGAAGCCTGCCGCCAGACCGAAAAGCGCCGCCCACACCCGGACAATCTTAAGTCCCAGAAGACAGATCAGCAGACCGATCACTGCCGCTGCTGCCACAGCGATCATCTCCGTGTCCGTAAGAGCGCGTCCGTTTTCCAGAATTTTCCCGATTGAAAAACCAACATCCCAGTTTCCGATTATCTCCCGTAGATTCATCTTTCTTCTCCTTGTTCCTTTTTAATTATTCTTTTTCCCCATTCATTTTCCCCGGGATCTCCGGATCCCCTTTCTGTTCCCGTCTATTCTACCAATTTTCCCGGCGCAATACAAGACAAAGAAGATGGATGCCAATCACTTTTTTATGATCAACATCCATCTTCACTCTGATATTTCTATCATTCTTTTTACCTCTTTCTATCTTTTTTCTGATAGATTAAATTAATGTTCCCGGTGGTCCGTACCTCCTGTTCTTAGATTCCTGTCCGGCTCTGGTTCTCT
>CBJMC01400__coassemble_1687_pt1 | contig 11791 bp, 12 predicted proteins | sample CBJMC01400__metabat2_high_PE_029 | metagenome-assembled genome bin CBJMC01400 | reverse complement strand
AGCCGGCTTGGGATCCACTTGCATAGCAAGTGGTTTATTTGGATTTCTATCCAAAAAGACGGCAGAAAAAGCTTCTTCCCTTTCCTGCCGTCTTAAAATTTTTCTGTTATACTGACTATTTCAGTAATTCCGACTGTTTCAACAATTCCGACTATTTCACGAACGCTTTTACTTTCTCGTAAATGCTGTCCGCATCCAGTCCGTATTTCTTAATCAGCTCAAGCGCCGGTCCGGACTCTCCGAACACATCGTTGATACCGATCTTCATCACCTGTGTGGGCGCTTTCTCGCAGAGCACGTCGCACACAGCGCTTCCCAGTCCGCCGATTACAGAGTGTTCCTCCACGGTCACGACTTTACCGGTCTCTTTCGCCGCTGATACAACCAGCTCCTCATCCAGGGGCTTGATCGTATGGATATTGATCACTTTCGCGTCGATTCCGTCCGCTGCAAGCTTCTCCGCAGCTTCCAGGCAGTTGCTTACCGGAAGTCCTGTTGCGATGATGGTCACATCTTTTCCTTCTCTTAATACCACGCCTTTTCCCAGTTCGAATTTATAATCTTCCCTGTCGTTGATCACCGGAACTGCAAGACGTCCGAACCGCATGTAAACCGGTCCCTGATGCTCGTAAGCCGCGCGCACGGCAGCTCTTGCCTCCACGTCGTCGGAAGGATTGATCACAACCATTCCCGGGATGGCGCGCATCAGCGCGATGTCCTCGTTGCACTGGTGGGTTGCGCCGTCCTCACCTACGGAGATTCCCGCGTGGGTTGCGCCGATCTTCACGTTCAGGTGGGGATATCCGATGGAGTTTCTCACCTGCTCGTATGCACGTCCTGCCGCGAACATTGCGAAAGAACTTGCAAACGGAACCTTTCCTGTCGCCGCGATTCCCGCAGCCACGCCCATCATATTGCACTCCGCGATACCGCAGTCGATGAAGCGCTCCGGATGTGCTTTCTTAAATACGCCTGTCTTTGTTGCCGCCGCGAGATCCGCGTCCAGAACAACAATGTCGTCGTGTTCATTTCCAAGCTCGGCTAATGCATTGCCGTAACTGTCTCTTGTTGCAATTTTCTTTACATCTGGCATAATGCTTCACCTACTTTCTCAAGATCTTCCATTGCGATTTTATACTCTTCGTCATTCGGCGCTTTTCCGTGCCATCCAACCTGGTTCTCCATAAAGGAAACTCCCTTGCCCTTCAGTGTCTTGGCAATGATGGCTGTAGGCTGTCCCTTCACGGTTCTCGCCTCTTTGAATGCTGCGTCGATCTGATCAAAATCATTTCCGTCAATGTTGATTACGTGGAAGTTAAATGCCTCGAACTTCTTGTCAATCGGATACGGAGAGTTTACCTCGTCAATCGGTCCGTCGATCTGAAGATTGTTGTTGTCCACGATCACCACAAGGTTGTCCAGCTTCTTATGAGCTGCAAGCATGGAAGCCTCCCATACCTGTCCTTCCTCGATCTCTCCGTCTCCCAGCAGTGTGTACACACGGTAATCATCCCCGAAAAGCTTTGCGGAAAGAGCCATTCCCACTGCCGCCGAGATTCCCTGTCCCAGAGAACCGGATGACATGTCAACCCCCGGGATGTGCTTCATATCCGGATGCCCCTGGAGATAAGATCCTGTATGGCGCAGAGTCAGAAGATCTTCCTTCGGAAAATATCCTCTCTGTGCCAGTGTCGCGTAAAGCCCCGGAGCCGTATGCCCCTTGGAGAGCACGAATCTGTCGCGGTCCGCCTTCTTCGGATCCTTCGGGTCGATGTTCATCTCTTCAAAATACAGATAGGTAAATATTTCTGCCGCAGACAGAGATCCGCCCGGATGTCCCGCCTTCGCACTGTGAACTGCAGTCACAATGCCTTTGCGGATCTCATTTGCAGTTTTCATCAGTTCTAATTTGTCCATGAAATTCTCCTTTTAGAATTCTCGTTTTCAATTATTCTCCGAACACAGCAATGTAATCATCCTGGAATTTCTTGATTCCTGCGTCTGTCAGCGGGTGATGTGTCATCTGCTCGATTACCTTGTAAGGAACGGTTGCGATGTCAGCCCCTGCCAGAGCACAGTCTGTGATGTGCATCGGATTTCTCACGCTTGCAGCGATGATCTGTGTCTTGATTCCTGCCACTTTAAAGATCTCGGCGATCTCAGCTACAAGGTCAACGCCTCTCACAGAGATGTCGTCCAGTCTTCCAAGGAACGGAGAAACATATGTAGCGCCTGCGCGTGCCGCCAGAAGCGCCTGGTTTGAGGTAAATACAAGAGTTACGTTTGTCTTGATTCCTTCAGCGGAAAGAACTTTCACTGCTTTAAGTCCCTCCACTGTCATGGGGATCTTAACGACCATGTTCGGGTGGATCTTTGCGATCTCGCGGCCTTCTTTGATCATGCCTTCCGCGTCTGTGGTAGTCGCCTTAACCTCACCGCTGATCGGTCCGTCCACGATGGATGCGATCTCAGCGATAACCTCCTCGAAAACACGTCCTTCTTTTGCGATCAGGGACGGATTCGTCGTCACTCCGCAGATCACTCCCATGTCGTTTGCTTTTCTGATCTCGTCTACGTTAGCTGTGTCGATAAAGAATTTCATTGCTGTTCCTCCTTAAAATTAAAGATCTTTTTGTTACTGTCTTCATTATAGTTTCAAAAGTTTCGAAGGTCAACCGACACAAAAATTATTAACGTAATTTTAAACTTAATAATCCCCTGTATTAACCGGATTTCATTTATATTAATTAATATAAATATTTTTTAACATCCTGAATTTCCTTAAATTATCAGGATTTCTCTGTATTAAATTTCTCAGATTCACTAATAATTTTATTAATATTTTATCGATTTTTATTAATTTTTCTTTTTTCATCCCGCGGATATGAAGTCGTCCCCCGCACTACAATCTGAGGTTCATACTCCACATGATAGATGCTCACCGGCTCGATCTCCGTGTAATGTTTCGTGCGGGATTTGATCTTCTTCATGATGATATCGCAGGCGTCCATGCCCTTGTAGATGACGAAATGCTCAATGGTTGTGAGGGACACTTTTTTCACCTTGGAAAACAGGGTATTGTCGCATCCCATAACCGACATATCTCCGGGAACCTTGTATTTTTCATCGTGAAGAGCGTCCATGATTCCAAAGGCAATCATGTCGTTGAGCCCTACGATGGCGGTCAGTTCCTGATGCTCCTTCAAGAGCTCCCGGGTCAGATTGTAGCCGATCTTATACTCTGAGTCGATTCCGGGAATATCCCGGTCGATCTGCTCGTCCGCCGCCTTGATCACCACATTCTCTCCCAGTCCCGCTTTCTGGAACTCCTTGAGAAATCCTTCCACACGGCGGGAACGCTGTTTCTGCCTTGCCGTCAGAGGCGGGGCGATATACGCCACATGCCGGTGTCCAAGCTCCAGAAGATGCCTCGCCATAAGCCGTCCAAGCTTGGAGTTGTCCAGTTCAACCGCATCCACCTCCAGACGCTCATCCTGATTGTTGATGACAACAACCGGGATGCGCTTTGCAAGATCCACCACCGTCTCCATGAAGCACTGGCTGGGATTGCAGATGTATATGATTCCCTGGGGATTTAACTGGGGCATCATTTTCAGATACCGCTCTTCCATTCCCAGATCTCTCTGAGTATTGCACACGAAAATTCCGAATCCCTGCTCCGCCGCCCGGGACTCGATTCCCTGAAGCAGCATCACATAGTACGGATTGGTAAGGTTCGGACTGATAACGACGAGAAGTTTCTCACGCTTCTCTTCCTTCTTCGCCCGGTGTTTCGGCACCTCGTATCCCAGTTCCGCCGCAGCCTCCTCCACCTTCCGGATCACTTCCTTTGAGAAGGAGACATTGTATTTCTTATTCAGGACCATGGACACCGTGGCCTGGGAAACCCCCGCCTTTTTCGCCACGTCCGATGACGTCACTTTCTTTCCTGCCAGAACACTCACCTCACATCTTCAACCGGCTTTTTCCGGAACCATTTGAATAAGCCAAATCTGACCGGGCTGTCGTTTCTACAGCTCGGTCCGACCTTCCAGAGCACGCAGAAGCGTGACCTCATCGATATACTCCAGATCTCCGCCCACCGGCACTCCGCTCGCGATACGGCTCACTTTGATGCCGACAGGCTTGATCAGCTTGCTGATATACATTGCCGTGGTCTCTCCCTCGAGACTGGAGTTGGTGGCGATAATCACCTCGTCCACATCTCCCTGGAGACGCTCCATCAGCTCTTTCAGACGGATATCCCCGGGTCCGATCCCAAGCATGGGGGAGATGGCCCCGTGCAGGACATGGTAAACACCGTTGTATTTGCCCGTCTTCTCATACGCCGCCAGATCTCTCGGCGTCTCAACCACCATGATCGTCTTCTTGTCCCGCTCCGGGTTGCTGCAGATCGGGCATACATCCTGGTCTGTCAGCGTGCAGCACACCTTGCAGTACCGCACATTCTTCCGGGCGTCAACAATCGTTCTCGCCAGCTCTTCCACCTGTTCCATGGGCATATTGATGACATGGAACGCCAGTCTCTGGGCGGACTTGTTCCCGATTCCCGGAAGGCGGGAAAACTCATCGATCAGACGGCTGATCTGATTGCTGTAATAATCCATTCTGCCTCACTCCAAAAATCAGAACATTCCCGGAATTCCGCCGCCGAGACCGCCAAGGCCGCCTGTCAGTTTGGACATTGCCGCTCCCGTCTCTTCTTCCACCTGACGGAGCGCCTCATTTGTCGCCGCCACAATCAGGTCCTCCAGCATCTCGATGTCATCCGGGTCAACCACTTCCTGGGAAAGCTTCACTTTCAGCACTTCCCGTTTTCCGGAAACTGTAACTTCCACCGCGCCGCCGCCTGCAGCCGCAGTAAACTCCTTTGTCTCCAGCTCTTTCTGCTGCTCTTCCATCTGGCGCTGCATTCTCTGCGCCTGTTTCATAAGATTTGCCATATTCCCCGGCATTCCTCCGCCCGGGAATCCTCCGCGTTTTGCCATATCTAATCCTCCACTGTGATCTCCATATTGATCTTCTGCTCTATATCCACGAAAGTATCTTCGAAATGTCTTCCTTCCTCAACATAGCGGACCTCCACTTCTACTTTCTTCCCGATCCGCTGTTCGATCAGTCCTTCCAGCTCCTGCCTGTGATCCTCTCTTCCGACCACGCTCGCCGCCAGACTGTCGGGAAGCACGATGAGAAGCCGGTTGTCTCCGCCCAGGCTTAATCTTGCTTTCTTCAGATATCCTCTGACCATGCCGGACGCCTCATCTGCAATGGACCGGAAGTTCTTCACCACTTCCTGAACATCTTCCGGTATGGCGTTGGGAAGTTCCGGCTTCGGTCCTCTTCCTCTCCCGGAAGTCCCTGCTCCCGAACCGCCCGGATATCCTTCTCCAGCCGCTCCGTCGCCATTCACATACACGACTCTCTCCTGCATGTTCTCCGCCGCCTTATCCACCTTTTCCTCCACTGCCCGGATCCGGTCAAGAAGCGCATCCTGACTGGTCTCCATGGCTGGCGTACACAGCTTGATCAGCGCCACTTCAAGTAGCACTCTCTTCTGCGTCGCGTACCTTAACTGCCCCGACAGTTCAGAAAAAATACGGATGTAGCGGAGCAGCATATCCGTCTCGATCATCTGGGACTCTTCCTTGAGCTGCATCATATTTTCCGTGGATACATCCAGAACATCCTCTATATTATCAGAAGTTTTTACCAGAAGCAAGTTTCTTAAATACCAGGTAAAATCCGTGGCAAGCTGGGTCAGCTCCCTTCCCTGCATGATCAGATCCTCCACAATGTCAAGGACCCCTGCCACGTCCCGGCTGATCACTTTTCTGAGAAGCTGGCTGAACACATCCGTATCCACCGCTCCCAGAACTTCCAGGACATTGTCATAAGTGAGCTTCTGCCCCAGATAAAATGCAATACACTGATCGAGAAGACTTAAGGCGTCACGCATGGAACCGTCCGCAGCCTTCGCGATATAACGCAGTGCCCGGTCCTCCACGTCCACCTTCTCCGTGTCCATCAGTTCCTTCATCCTGTCCGTGATCGTCTCGATACTGATTCTCTTGAAATCATAGTGCTGGCACCGGGACAGAATGGTGATCGGAATCTTGTTCACCTCCGTGGTCGCCAGGATGAAAATGACGTACTCCGGAGGCTCCTCCAGCGTTTTCAGGAGGGCGTTGAAAGCGCCTATGGAAAGCATATGCACCTCGTCGATGATGTAGACCTTATATTTCCCTTCCGTGGGGCGGTACGTCACCTCCTCCCGGATCTCCCGGATATTGTCCACACCGTTATTTGACGCTGCGTCGATCTCGATCACATTCATGGAAGTCCCCGCGGCGATGGACCTGCACATGGCACATTCCCCGCAGGGGCTCCCGTCCACCGGATGCTCACAGTTGACCGCCTTTGCAAAGATCTTCGCCACTGTGGTCTTTCCGGTACCTCTTGTTCCGCAGAACAAATATGCATGTCCGATACGGTTTGCCTTGATCTGGTTCTGTAGTGTCGTAATAATGTGGTCCTGCCCTTTTACATCCTCAAATGCCGTAGGGCGGAATTTTCTGTATAATGCCGTATATGACATGAATTACACCTCTGTTGAATTTCTAATTTTTTCCGGATCTGATTTCCGTCCGATCATCCGCCGGTTCCGGGAAAGATCACTCATCGCCGAAGCTGATGCCGATCATCCGCGCCTCTTTAATCAGGCTGCACTTCGGGTCAACAGTCTTGAGCTTTCCGGCAACCTCCTCAAGCGGAACCTTCGTAGTCTCGCCGTTCTTCATCGCCACCATGTATCCGTACTTTTCTTCCAGAATAAGCTCCGCAGCCTTCGCTCCGACTCTTGTTGCAAATACACGGTCATACGGACACGGAGATCCTCCTCTCTGGGTGTGTCCCGGAACAGTGATCCTTACTTCCTTGTCCGTCTCCTTCTCAATCTGCTCCGCCAGTTCATAGGCGATGGAAGGATATTTTCTCTTCGCAATCTTCTCCTTGTACTCTTTCTTCTTCAGTTTCGCATCCTCCTTGGAGATGGCACCTTCCGCCACCGCAAGGATTGTAAACGGCTTGCCCGCCTTTGATCTTCCCTCGATCACCCTGGCAATCGCCTTGATATCATAGGGAATCTCCGGGAGAAGGATGATGTCCGCGCCGCCTGCGATTCCCGCATGAAGCGTCACATGTCCCACCTTATGTCCCATTACTTCTATAATAAATACACGGCTGTGGGATGTAGCTGTCGTGTGGATCCTGTCGATGGTATCCGTAGCGATGTCTACCGCACTCTGGAATCCGAACGTCATGTCCGTTCCCCACAGATCGTTGTCAATGGTCTTCGGAAGCGTGATCACATTGAGCCCTTCCTCACGGAGCAGGTTCGCCGTCTTGTGGGTTCCGTTTCCTCCCAGTATCACAAGACAGTTCAGATTCAGCTTGTGATATGTATGCTTCATCGCCTCAACCTTGTCCAGCCCATCCTTGTCCGGCACTCTCATCAGCTTGAACGGCTGCCTTGACGTGCCGAGGATCGTACCGCCCCTGGTCAGGATTCCGGAGAAGTCCTTTGAGGTGAGCATACTGAAATCCGCGTAGATCAGACCCTTGTATCCGTCCTTGAATCCGTAGATCTCCACATCATCCCTCTTGGAACAGATTCCTTTCACAACGCCGCGCATCGCCGCGTTGAGAGCCTGGCAGTCTCCTCCGCTTGTCAGCATTCCAATTCGTAACATAACACTTCCTCCTTTACATGTCCGGTGCTTATATTTATTTTCTATTTTTGTGAAATATTTATTCTGAAAAAATAATAAGCAGCCGGTTCTCTACGACTGCCCTATATTATATCATGATTTTCGGGTCCGTAAAAGCCCCGCCAAAAATGACTGCAAAAAAATCCGGAATAACCGGAAAAAAGATGGATCTCCGCCAGGGAAATCCATCCTTATAACCGGATATTTCAATTTCTGATATTCCGGCTTTCCATATCACAGTCTATACTACAGTCTCTTCAGCAGAGCTTCTCTCTCTTCCTCATATCCCGGTTTTCCAAGCAGAGCAAACATATTTCTCTTGTAGCTCTCAACACCCGGCTGGTTGAACGGATTAACGCCGAGTAAATATCCGCTCACGCCGCATGCGAACTCGAAGAAATAGAACAGCTCTCCAAGGTAGAACTCATTCTGCTCCGGAATCTTCACCATCAGGTTCGGAACATTTCCATCTGTGTGGGCAAGGATCGTGCCGTTCATCGCGCTCTTGTTGATGAAATCGACATTCTTTCCTGCCAGGTAGTTCAGTCCGTCCAGATCAACCGGCTCTTCATTGATTACGATCTCTTCCCTGGACTTCTCAACATTGAGAACGGTCTCAAACAGGACTCTGTTGCCGTCCTGGATGAACTGACCCATGGAGTGAAGGTCTGTCGTCAGGTCTACAGATGCCGGGAAAATACCCTTCTGGTCTTTTCCTTCGCTCTCTCCGTAGAGCTGTTTCCACCACTCAGATACATAGTGGAGGCTTGGCTCATAGTTTGCAAGCACCTCAATTGTCTTGCCCTTGCGAAGCAGGATATTACGGATTGCCGCATACTGCATCGCATCGTTCTCTGCGAAATCATTCTCCAGCGCAGCTTTTCTTCCTGCAGCAGCGCCTTCCATCAGTTTGTCGATGTCAGCTCCGCTTACAGCGATCGGAAGCAGACCAACTGCGGTCAGTACGGAGAAACGTCCCCCAACGTCATCCGGCACAACGAAAGTCTCATAACCTTCCTCTGTCGCCAGATTTTTCAGTGCTCCCTTTGCCTTGTCAGTAGTTGCGTAAATTCTCTTCGCAGCTTCCTCTTTCCCGTATTTCTTCTCCAGAATCTCCTTAAATACACGGAAGGCAATCGCCGGCTCAGTCGTCGTTCCCGATTTGGAAATCATATTGATAGAAAAATCTCTGTCTCCTACAACATCGATCAGATCTTTGATGTATGTGCTGCTGATGCTGTTTCCAACATAGTAAATCTCCGGTGCTTTGCGGATCTCCTTTGAAACAACATTCGCAAAGGAATGTCCGAGGAACTCGATCGCTGCCCTGGCTCCCAGATAGGAACCGCCGATTCCGATCACAAGCAGAACCTCTGAATCACTGCGGATCTTCTCTGCCGCTTTTTTAATACGGTCAAACTCCTCTTTATCATAATCTACCGGAAGATCAATCCATCCAAGGAAATCATTTCCCGCGCCTGTCTTTGCAAGCAGCTTTTCTTTTGCCTGCGCGGCAAGCTCACTCATGTATTCCATCTCGTGTTCCTGCACAAAACTGCACGCCTTTGAATAATCAAATGTCACTTTGCTCATTGTTATCCTTCCTCTCTGATATTCTGATATCATCTTTTGCCGTACCATGTCTGGTACTCTACGCACATTTTACCAAATATGGATGCCTTATGCAAGAAACTCTTCCAGAATCTGACGGATCGCCTCCTCTCTCAGTACCGGTCTGTCATCGTCTTCCTCCTGATTTCCGGCAGGTCTTCTGATATTCTGATCCGGAACAGGTCTCTGGACATTCTGACTTTCATTTCCCGCTTTTTCAACATTGCGTGGTTCTCCCTCAATGTTGATCGGAAGTTCAGACTCCTGCTTCTGCGCTCCTCTGCGGAAGATTCCCCGCCCGGAACTCTGGGAACTGTTTCTTTCGCCTTCCCGGGCAGTGTTCTGCTGCATTGTCCCCTGCTGCATTGCTGCCGTCCGGTCCGTCATCTGCCCGAAATTCTCCTGGGATGCCTGGTAAGCTTCCCTTGACGCATTTTCCCGGGATACATTTTCCCGTGGTGCATTTTCCCGGGATGCACCGGCAACCACGCCCGCGCTTCCCTGATATGCCGGTTGAAACGCCTGCTTTCCGGAGTTCTCCGCCGCGATTACATCGATAAAATCCCGATCGGACGTTCTCTGCCGCTTAAGCCGGAACGCACAGATATTGTCCAGATAATCCACCATATACATCTTTACCGCCCTGATCTTGTAAGGCTCGTCCGAAAGCGATCTGACTACGGCAAGCAGAATCATCTCTGCGGCGCCTCCCGCAATATATTGATAAACGGATTCTGAAAATCCGGAAGAAAGATAATAAGCTGACGCCCCAAATGCCGCCAGAATTCCGGAAAACCATATGGAAAGTGTCTCTATCTGTCTCCATGTATGGATACGGAATAAACATCCCCTGTATTCATATATGTATTTTTCCACAAACGCATCTATGTTTTCCACAGAATCATGGATCATAACTGCGTGCTCGTACTTTGCTCTCACGAGTTTTATCAGTCGGTGCGTGCTTTTCGGCATGTTTCCTGCTGCTTTCAGCAGTCTGTTCAGAGTAAACTGGTTAATGATCTTCGCCAGTATACCCAGCACTCCAATGGCCGCCATCAGCCAGATGACAACATTGGTGCCTGTCACTAATTGTAGCATGGCAAAACCCTCCTGTTTATTTAATCTCCCACAATATCCTTAAGGTCAGATGCGTGATCATACAAACGATCCCAGTTCGACGGTTACGGATTGTGTTTGTGCACATTATAGCCCACTTTTCCCGGGTTGTCCGCAAAAACCGTTCTACATAATTCTACACCCGTGATTCTGAAAATGACGAAAATGGAGAACGGCTCTTCCATCCCTGTCTCTTCCTGTTAATCTCACATGAACCTCTTAAATTCTCAGCTTTATCCCTTTCCAGTCCCTTTGCTCCCCGCAGCGTTCCACTTTTCTCAGGTTTCCGGTTCTTCCTGTCCAAATGTCAGATTTTTCAAAAATCGCCCGAAAAATGGAACACAAAAATTTTATTTGTATTTCTTTATGGCATTTGCTATAATTCTCGTGGACAAAAACATTGTCTGAATTGATTTGTACAAAGGAGGTAATCGCAATGGAATATACTCCAAAAGGCGTCTGTTCTAGACAGATCCATTTTGATATTGTGGATAATAAAGTAAGAAATGTCTCTTTCGTAGGAGGCTGCAGCGGAAATCTGCAGGGAATCGGCCGTCTCATTGAAGGAATGGATGTAAATGAGGCCATTGCCCGGATCGACGGTATCAAATGCGGATTCAAGTCCACATCCTGTCCGGATCAGCTGGCACAGGCACTGAAGGCAGCCGTGGCGTCAGGAAACTGACCAGTAAATTTTCAGAGAGAAGAATTGTACACATAGAAATTCTTCTCTCTGATTTTATTTTAATTCTTTTATTTTAGAAATATTTTATACTTTTTGTGTATATTTACTTATTGTTATTCTTTCAGCTGTTTCACCGGCGGTATCCGCCACATTTTCCTTTTGTTTGAGCTCACAGAAGGTTGCAACTGCAGACTTAATTTTCTATAATGGAGGTGTAACATTTGAATGATGAAAAATTAAATAACCAGGAATATCCTGCAGCAAACCGTGAGTATAAGGACCGCCTCTTCCGCTTCGTGTTCCGTAAAAAGGAGGATCAGCTTTCCCTTTACAATGCAGTAAACGGAACCCATTACACGGATCCGGATGCTCTGGAGATCAACACATTGGACAATGTCCTGTATCTTGGAATGAAGAACGATATCTCATTTCTCATCAGCGGAACAATGAACCTGTATGAGCACCAGAGCACATATAATCCCAATATGCCGATTCGCGGACTGATGTATTTTTCAAAATTGTATGAAAAATACATTGCCGAGAATAATATCGATATCTATACAAACACAAGGAAAGAACTTCCCTTCCCGCA
>CBJMC01400__coassemble_1686_pt1 | contig 11800 bp, 10 predicted proteins | sample CBJMC01400__metabat2_high_PE_029 | metagenome-assembled genome bin CBJMC01400 | reverse complement strand
GTATCCCTTCTGACCTGCGAGAGCGGGTATGACAGATTTCTTGCCGGAAATGACGAACTGGGAAGAGTATACAGCCTGGGAATACAGTGTACGGACCATATGGCAGTGTACCGGGATCTTTCTGAAGGACTCAAAGAGTATGGAATGGAGGATTATCTCTTTGACAATGCAGACAGCTATGAGCAGAGCCGGCAGCTGATGACGGCGGCAAATGTTCTGTCTTACGGCTTTATCATCCTGATCTCCCTGATCTCGGTGGCGAATGTATTCAATACCATCTCCACGAACCTGATGTTAAGGCGCAGAGAGTTCGCCATGCTCCGGTCTGTAGGAATGGCGGGAAAAGGATTCCGCCGGATGATGTGTTATGAATGTCTGCTCTACGGGCTGCGGTCTGTAATGTATGGCGTAGTTCTCGCTCTGGCCGTAAGCGTACTGATCTATCGGGTGATCTCGGGAGGCGTGGACATCAGTTATATTGTACCCTGGAAATACCTGCTGATCGCTGTGGCATGTGTGTTCGTGGTGGTAGGAATTACGATGGTGTATACAATGCGGATTATACAGAAACAGAATATTATTGACGAGCTGAGAATGAACTGAGAATAAAATGAAAAAGAGGAATGAAAAATTTTCTGAAATTTTGCAGATTGCGTATTCCCTTCGGACGTAGTACAATTACTGTAAATATTCTCCCTGCTCCGGACGGTACGTGTAATCGGGACAGGGAGAGTGCCTGTATCTGGAAGAAATGTATGGTTATGGTCAGGTATAGAAAAAGACAGGAAAATATGAAGGGGAACATGAGATGGAGAGAAAAAGATCTGCTGTTCAGGAAATGAAAATAGACAGGGAGGATATGCTTGCCCTTACCAGGCGCATGACGATAAAGAGAACTTCGATAACCCGGATCGCCGGGGCATACATTGATCCGGACGGATTTGTGGACGGGACTTTCAACACCCGCTTCCTGAAACTTACCGGTCCGGAAAAGACGAAAAATCTGGAGATCGCAAAGGCGATCCCCTTTGCGGAGACAAACGGCTGCCTGAAACGCTATATCGTGCCTGAAGATGCAAGGGGCAGGGAGAGTATGTGGCAGCTTCTGAATGGAGCAAAAGTATCCGGGCTGGAAAATGACGCTCTGCTTGATATTTTTTATGAAATGTTTGCAGAGAATTACCGGTCTTCCCATGAATACGGAATCTTTCTTTTTCACGACCGCTATGATATCCCTTCCAAAGCCGCAGACCATGAGAGACTGGGAGAATCGGAAAATGTCTTTGAATACCTGATCTGTGCGGTCTGCCCGGTCAGTGGGGACTATGAGGCCGGTATGCCGGAATGCGGGTTCCTTTTTCCTGCATATGCAAATGGCAGCGCGCTGGTCAACTGTATTGATATTTATCATGCGGATGAAAGACATCCGCATGAGGAGCTGATGGAAATTTTGCTGGGGAAGAAAGATAAATAAAGTGTGGTAGAATACTCCAAATATATCTCGCAGACAGATCCGGATTTTATTTTGAGCGGGAAGAGTGGTATTTTTCGGTTGTTGACGTGGTGGCAGTTCTGACGGAGAGCCCTAATCCACGAAAATATTGGAGCGTACTGAAAAGCCGACTGAAAAAGGAAGGAAATCAAACGGCAACAAATTGTAGCCGTTTGAAAATGTCTGCTCCAGACGGCAAAATGCGTTTAACAGATGTTGCCAACACAGAGCAGCTTTTAAGAATCATCCAGTCGATTCCATCCCCAAAAGCAGAACCGTTTAAGCTTTGGCTTGCAGAAGTTGGCCGCGAACGCATCGAGGAGACCATCGATCCGGAACTCACGATCAACCGGGCGCTGGAGACTTACCTGAAAAAAGGCTATTCACGTGAGTGGATCAACCAGCGGCTCCAGGCGATCCAGGTCCGTAAGGAACTGACGGACGAGTGGCGGGACCGGGGAGTACAGCAGGGAAAAGATTTCGCAATCCTGATATGATCGAAGAAGCTGCCGAGCTTGCCTCTTCGAGAAAGAATGACAAAAATGACGGAGATAAAGAGGATGGATCAAACTGACGGCATGACATACACCATTCTGATTGCAGATGACGATACGGGTCTGCTGAAAATGCTGCAGACTTTTTTTGAACTGAAAAAATATACGGTCCTCACAGCACGGGACGGCGTGGAAGCTCTGAAAATGGCGGAGAAAGATCCGGACATCATCCTTCTGGATATCAACATGCCGCGGACGGACGGGCTGGAAGTATGCAGGCAGATCCGTGACAGGGTGTCCTGTCCGATTCTGTTTCTCACAGCGAGGGTGGAGGAGGAAGACCGGGTAAACGGTCTGCTCTCCGGTGGAGATGACTATATTCTGAAGCCGTTCAGTCTGAAAGAGCTGGATGCCAGAATCACGGCACATCTGAAACGGGAAGAGCGGCACCGGGTTAAGACCGAGTACCGTTTCCACGGAGAACTCTCCATCGATTACACGGCAAAATCTGTCCGGATCGGCGGACATATACTGGAGCTGACAAAGCTGGAATACGGAATCGTAGAGTTCCTCTCCATGAATCCGGGGCTTGTCTTTGACAGGGAACGAATCTATGAGAAGGTTTGCGGTTATGACGCGGAGGGGGACAGCCGTGTGATTACGGAGCTTGTGAGGCGGATCCGCGGGAAGATGAAGGAATATACGGAGACGGAATATATTGAGACGGTCTGGGGAATGGGATACCGCTGGGCAAAGTAAAAGTAGAGAAAACAGTGAATAAAGAAAGTGTGCAGCTAAAAAGCGAGGGATAAACAGTGAGAAACAGAATCAGAAACCTTTCGGTCAGAAAATCAATTATCTTATACCTGACTGTCAGTCTGGTACTTTGTTTTCTCCTATCCGCAATTGTTACACTGACTGCCTCTGACATCCAGGAGCAGATCTGGGCGAAATATACAGAGTCAGACTCCAGGGGCGGAGACTACTGGCTTGGCGTTGTCAGACCGCCCGCTTCCGAAATGAGCTGGGCGGATCATAGGATTTCAGAAATATGTGATTTTATGCAGACCTATTCCGTTCTGATTATATCTGTGGCAGGGAGCTGCGTGGCGGTGCTGCTCTTTTACAGAAACAAGCTGAAGGAACCTATTGAGGAACTGGAACTTGCCTCGAGGAGGATCGCCGAAAACGATCTGGATTTCCGGATCATGTATGAGAATAAGGATGAGATGGGGCGGCTTTGCCACGAGTTTGACCATATGAGAGGACAGCTTGCGGAGAACAACAGGAAGACCTGGAGAATGATTGAGGACGAGCGGGCGCTCCGGGCGGCTGTCGCCCATGATATCCGCTCTCCTCTTTCCGTCCTGAAAGGATATCAGGAAATGCTCTGCGACTATCTGCCAGACGGGACAATCAGCCCGGAGCAGACCCGGGAGATGCTTAAGGAGAGCATGAAACAGATCTGCCGTATGGATGATTTTATCAGTGCCATGCAGAAGATGAACAGTCTGGAACACCGGGAACTGCATGCGGATAAGATTACCGGAAAACAGCTTGAGAAAGATATCCGTGCGGAGATTGAGATACTGGGCGCAGGAAAAACAGTGACTCTTGAGGTAACCAGCACAGACCAGGCGGGCCGATCCGGAGAAAGTACCGGCGGGACCGGACGATCTGTTCCGGTTTTCACGGGCGACCGTGAGGTGATCCTCGAAGTGATGGAGAATCTTCTGTCAAATGCCCTGCGCTACGCCAGAGAACAGATCCGCATCCGGGTGGTGTTCTCGGAGGAGGAACTTTCCGTATCCGTGAGCGATGATGGAAGCGGCTTTGCGGAAAAAGAAGGAGATGTTACCCGGGCATTTCACCAGAAGAATATGAAGGACAGCCTGAACCATACCGGACTGGGCATGTATATCAGCAGACTTTACTGCGAAAAACACGGAGGACAGCTCCTTCTGGAAAACGAAGAGGAGGGCGGCGCTCTTGTGACAGCAGTATTTCGCCGGATCGCGTGAGCGGTCCGGTTTTCCTTTTCGCGTCAGGAAAATGGCGCGATATTTTTTCGCTTTTTTTCAGCCGTTGTCTTTTTGTTGTCATTTCCATTTTACACTGTACTCATCAAAGGAAAGGAAGTGACATCTATGACAGCGATCATAAAACGGGAGATCCGGAATTATCTGAAAAGGCCGCTGTTCTGGCTGGGGATTGTGATCGTAATCTTCGGTGTGTTTCAGCAGTTGGAGCCTTATCTGAACATTCATTACATTACCTCGGAGAAAGAAATAGAAAACGACTACCCGGATGTTGTCCCGGAAGCGGATGTCTACGAAGGGTATATCCCGGCCAGTGAGGCGGAGAGAAGAGCGGGCTGGGAGGAGGAAATCCGCGAGACACTGACCGCAGAGTTCGGGATGAGCAGTCAGGAGGCGGAAACAGTCATCGAAAGTTTGAGTGATATGACAGTGGAAGCAGCCTGCCGGTATCTGCGGGATGTGTACGGATACTACGGCGCCATTAATGCCTGGGAGAATTCTGCCTATCGGAAAGGGACGAAAGAGGAGATCAATGCCTATATTGAGAGCAGGCTTGGGGAACATCCTTTTTCCTATTATTTCTCCCGGAAATTTGCAGATTTTACCGGTCTGTTCATGGCGTTTCTGGCAACGGTGCTGCTGGCGTTCCTCTTTATGCAGGATATGCGGAAGAATACCTATGAGCTTCTGCACACGAAACCTGTCAGTGCCGGGCAGTATGTACTTGGAAAGACGGCGGGAGGATTTCTGGTGTGTCTGCTGGTTCTTGTTATTATGAATCTTGTGTTCTACACTGCATGCCGGATCTATACGGCGGACGCCGGGTTCGAGGTGCGGCTAATGGATTTTATCGGGGCGACATGCATATATCTCCTGCCGAACATGCTGATGATCGTGTGCGTGTATGCGCTGATCTCGCTGCTCTTTAAGAATCCTCTGCCCGCGGTGCCCATGCTCGTGCTCTACATCCTGTATTCCAATATGGGCAGCAGGAATGCGGACGGAGTGTTCGGATACTATGGGAGACCTCTGGCGATTATAGTGCGGTTTCCGGGGATGTTTTTTGATACGGCACCTCCGCCGATGGCTTTGTTTAACCAGTGTTTCCTGATCATTGCCTCCATCGGTGTGATCCTGATCTGTATGCAGCTCTGGAGGAGGCGGAAGATATGAGAACCGGGAAATCGGAACGTAAGACCGTCGGATCGGAACGGAAGAACGCCGGGCTGGGACTGAACAATGTCAGGCTGGAAATGAAGATCAGCCTGCCCTTATATAAGATCGCATATTCCCTGTGCTTTACTGTGATCTTAAGTATGATCCGGGGCGTGATCCTCACTTATGAGATCGGCATATCCATGGAGGCTCCGATGGCACTGCTTGCCCTGGTATTCTGCGCGGACACTTATGTGCAGGAGATCACAGGCAGGCGCTCGGAGGTGTGGCGACTGTATCCCATGAAGAACAAACTTGCCTCCATGGCGCTGCGGATGGGAATCCAGGAGGGAATGCTGTTTCTGCTTTCCGCGGCGGGCTACGGAATGTTCATCCTCATCCAGAGACCGCTCTCCCTCTACACGGCAGGCGAGAGTACGGAAAATGAGTGGAGCATGTTTCTGGGATTCCTTCTGGCCATGTTCGTGACTTTATGGTTCTGGGGAATGTTCTCCGCTGTGCTGTCCTGCCTGCTCCGCAGCCAGTGGGCAGGGATCGGCTGCGGACTTGTCCTGTGGCTGGTGACGAATTCCACGTTTGGAAAGGCAGTCCTGGGAGACTGGAATCTTTTCTCCTATACATTCCGGGACATCGAAAACGGCGGGGATCTGAGCTGGCTGTGGGGGAAAGCCCTGTGTGCAGGACTCTGTGTAATCATGGCGCTTCTGGCGCCGCAGATCATGAGGAAAAGAGGTTAAAAATTATGAGTATAAAAATCAAAGATCTGACTGTGACATTTAAAAATAACGTGACCGCCATTGACCACGCAGATCTGGAGATCCCCGGCGGCATCTATGGGCTTCTGGGAGAAAACGGCGCGGGAAAAACCACGCTGATGCGCGTGCTGACTACCGTGCTGCGTCCGGCGGGCGGCGCAGTAAGCCTGGACGGAATCATTTACTGTGAAGGAAATTACCCGAAGATCCAGAAGAAGATTGGGTATCTTCCCCAGGAGATTGACCTGTATCCGAATCTGACGCTGCAGGAGTGCCTGGAATATATGGGAGCGCTCTCCGGGATACCGAAAGACAAATGCAGGGAGCGGATCCGCTATTACCTGGAGAAAACCAACCTGACGCAGCACCGCAGAAAAAAGATGCGCCAGCTCTCCGGCGGAATGAAACGGCGGGCAGGGCTGATCCAGGCGCTGTTAAGCGAGCCGGAGTTCCTGATCGTTGACGAGCCCACTACAGGCCTGGACCCGGAGGAGAGAATCCGCATCCGCAATCTGTTGGTGGATTTCTCCGAGAACCGAACCGTCCTTTTTTCCACCCATGTGGTGGAGGACCTGACGGCGGTCTGCAGCCAGCTTGCAGTGATGAAGAAGGGAAAGTTCCTCTACTCCGGCAGTATGAAAGAGCTGTTACGAGAGACGGCCGGACATGTGTGGACCTGCCATATGGCGGATGAGAGACAGGCAAGAGAACTGGAGAGAAAGTATCATGTCTCGTCGAAACAGTTTTCGGAAAACGGAATGGAAATCCGGCTGATCAGCCGGGAAAGACCGGAGATCCAGTGCGCGCCGGCACAGCCTACTCTTGAGGATGCATATATCTATATCGATCGCAGATCTTCATTGACAAAATGAGAAATCTATGTAATAATATTTTCGATTTTAGGCTGTGAACATACGTGAGTACAGGAGATGTAGTGGTCCAGAGACGGAGTGCCACCGGCTGAAAGCATTCCTCGCGAACCTTCTGGAAGTTTCAGTATGGGAGCCTTCCGGCGAAAAGCATATGTAATCTGCGTTAAGCCGGATGTTCGTGTAGCAGGATATTACACAAAATGAGTGCAGAGTATAAAGAGAAGATACTCTGAAATAGGGTGGTACCGCGATTAACATCGTCCCTTGCATGAATGACAGGGGACGGTGTTTTTTTCGTCTCCCAAACGATCAGAAAGGAGAATCGCAATGAAAGATAAAATCAACAGTGTTTTATCAGAAGCAAAAACAAAGATTGCTGAGGCGGCCAGTGAGAGCGGGCTGCAGAGCGTGAAAAGCGCGTATGTTGGAAAACAGGGCTCTCTGACACTTTTGATGAAGGAGCTTCCGAAACTGGATGCTGCTCTTCGTCCGGAAATGGGGAAACTGCTGAACCAGGCAAAGAATCAGGTTACAGAGCTGATCGATGCCAAGAGAACGGAGCTGAAGCTGAAGGCGTCGGAGGTATCTCCGGATTTTGACTGTTCGGTTCCGGGAATTATGCCGTCCGGCGGAGGACTTCATCCGATCACACAGATGTGCTACGACCTGAACGATACCTTCCGTTCCATGGGATTTGAAATCTTTGAGGAGGATGAGATCACAAGCGAGCTGTACGCCTTCGACAAGCTGAATTTCCCGCCGAATCATCCGGCCCGCGAGAGCATGGACACATACTGGCTGGAGGGACATGACAGCGGCAGCACGAACGAGAAGCTCTGCCTGCGTCCTCATCTGACAGGCGGAAGCGTCCGTTATATGCAGACTCATAAGCCTCCTTACCGTTTCGTTTATCCCGGACGTGTATACAGAAATGAGACGACAGACGCCCACCATGAGAGAGCGTTCTTCCAGTATGAAGCGCTGATCGTGGACAAGGACATCACATTTACATCCGGAAAGGTTATGATCCAGAGCATCCTGAGCAAAGTGTTCGGAAGACATGTTCCGGTGAGGATGCGCTCCGGTTTCTTCCCCTTTGTGGAACCTGGATTTGAGATCGACATGCAGTGCCAGGTATGTGGAGGAAAAGGGTGCAGCGTATGCAAACATGTAGGATGGATCGAGGTTATGCCGGGCGGTTCGCCTCATCCCAATGTACTGAGGGCAGCAGGCCTGGATCCGGATGTATATACCGGATTCTATGTAAATATCGGCCTGGACCGTCTTGTTATGATGCGTTACGGTGTAGATGACGTCAGACTGTTCCACAGCGCTGACTTAAGATTCCTGAAACAGTTTAAATAAGGAGAGAGAAAATGAAGTTATCATTATCATGGATAAAGGATTTTGTAAATATCCCGGAAGATATGGATCTGAAAAAACTGGCATATGATCTGACCATGTCTACCGTAGAGGTGGAAGATGTGGAATACCTTGCCCGCCGTTTTGACAACATGATCGTAGGCGTCATCGAGAAGATCGAGGCCCATCCGAACGCAGACCGGCTGAGAGTGTGCAAAGTCGATATCGGCGGCGGAGAGATCAGGGATATCGTCTGCGGCGGCAGCAACCTGGAAGAAGGAATGCGCGTCGCTGTATCCTGCCCGGGCGCTGTCGTGCGCTGGCACGGGGAAGGGGAACCTGTCGTGATCAAAAATTCCAAGCTCCGCGGGGTTGAGTCATACGGCATGATCTGTGCGTCCGATGAGATCGGACTGGGAGACCTGTTCCCTGCAAAGCAGGAGGCGGAGATCCTGGATCTTTCTGCTTTTGACGTACCGGCAGGTACTTCTCTGGCAGACGCGCTGGATATGAACGATGTGATCCTTGAGATCGACAATAAATCAATGACAAACAGACCGGACCTGTGGGGCCACTATGGGATCGCCCGTGAGATCGCGGCTCTTTATGACCTGCAGTTGGCAGAGATCAGACCTTTCGAGACTGACGTTCAGTCTGATTTTCGGGTTGAGATTGAGGATCCGGACAGATGTACCAGATTTATGGGAGTGGAGATGTCCGGCGTATATGTAAAGCCGTCGCCTTACAAGATGCAGAACCGGCTTTGGAAGGCAGGAATGCGTCCGATCAATGCGCTGGTGGATATCACCAACTATGTGATGCTGGCCACCGGAAGTCCGTCTCATGCCTATGATGCGGATAATATCGTGGATCACATTGTAGTGAGACACGCAAAAGAAGATGAAAAGCTGATGCTGCTTAATGACAAGGTACTGGATCTGTGTACGGATGACCTGGTGATCGCTGATGGAGAGGGACCCGTAGGGCTTGCAGGCGTTATGGGCGGTGCGAAAGATTCTATCCTTCCCAAAACCGAGCGAGTGATCCTTGAAGTGGCAAACTTTGACGCTGCGGGCATCAGGAGGACTGCGCTCCGCTACGACAACCGTACTGAGGCTTCTGCCCGGTATGAAAAAGCAATCGACCCGGAGAGGTGCGAGCAGGCGGTTGCACTTTCCATGCAGTATTTCAAAGAGCTTTATCCGGAGCTGAAAGTGACGGGATTCTGCGATAACTATGTGAAGAAACTTAAGAGAGCGCAGATCGACGTCAGCCTGTCCTGGCTGGAAAAGAGACTGGGGAAACATCTGACAAATGATGTGATCCGGGGAAAACTGGAGAAACTGGGATTTGATGTACAGATCGACGGCGACAACATGCATGTGACTGCGCCTACATGGCGTTCTACAGGGGATATTTCCATCAAGGACGATGTGATGGAAGAAGTTGCCAGAATGTACGGATATGATAATTTTGATGCGACGGAGTTTACCACTACATTTACAGGAGCCATCAACCAGAAAGACAAGAGCCTGATCAGAAGTATCAAGGAATACCTTGCGATCCGCTGCGGGATGCAGGAGGTATATACCTACCCGTGGATGAATGATGTGTTTGTGAACGCAGTTCTGCAGAGCACGGACGGGATCTTAAGACTTTCGACCCCGCCTGCACCGGACCTGTCCTGCATCCGTTCCTCCCTGCTTCCGAATCTCTGTGAGGCAGTTGCAAAAAATGAACGCTATTTCAATGATTTTGCTATCTTTGAAGAGGCTCAGGTATTCTTTGACAGAAACTATACATCCGTATATGATCCGACAGAGTCTCTTCCGGAGCAGCGGAGACATATCGGAGCGGCATTTGCAAGTGATGTAAAAGATATCACTACACTTTTCAGAGAGGTAAAGGGTGTTCTTGAGTACATGCCGCGCTACACGCATATGGAGGCGTTTGAGTTCAGAAAAGAAGAAAAACCGGTATGGGCGGACAATGTTGTCTGGCTGAATATTTATCTCGGCGACAAGAGGATCGGCGACATGGGACTTGTGGCAAAGAAGGTCTCCATGGACTGCGGCATCAAGAATCTTTCTGTGATGCTGTTCGAACTGGATGCTGCGAAACTGCAGCCGCTGAAGTCCAGAACAAACAAATTTACCCACCTTGCCGAGTATCCGGAGACAGATTACGATATTTCCATGCTGTTTGATTCCAATGTGGAATGGAACGATATCTATGACGCAGTCATGGGGCAGAAGAAGGCAAGCGCGCTTCTGAAGGAAGCATCCTTCGTGGATGAGTACAGAGGAAAACAGATCCCACAGGGGAAAAAGTCCGTGACGATCAGGCTGACAATCGGATCAGATGAAAAGACGCTGACTTCCCAGGAGATCGAGAGTGCGGCAAACCAGGTAATGAAGAAACTCGGAAAGAAGATGGGAGCGGAGCTTCGGACACAGTAAGCGAAAGATATGAAGACAAGTGATTTTTATTATGATCTTCCGGAGGAACTGATCGCTCAGGATCCTCTGGAGGACCGGTCATCCTCCCGGCTCCTTGTACTGGACAAAGAGACGGGAAAAACAGAACATCATGTATTCCGTGAGGTCATCAATTACCTGAACCCTGGGGACTGCCTGGTTATCAATGACACAAAGGTAATCCCCGCCCGGCTGATCGGTGCAAAAGAGGGAACCGGGGCGAAGATCGAAGTGCTCCTCCTCAAAAGAGGGGTGGATGACGTCTGGGAGACGCTGGTGAAACCGGGACGGAAGGCAAAGCCGGGAACACGTATCAGCTTCGGCGACGGGCTTCTTGTCGGCGAAGTTGTGGATGTGGTGGACGAGGGAAACCGTCTGATCCACTTTGAATATGAGGGAATCTTCGAGGAGATTCTCGATCAGCTTGGTCAGATGCCCCTTCCACCCTATATTACCCACCAGCTCAAGGACAAGGACCGCTACAATACTGTCTATGCGGCGCACCCCGGTTCTGCGGCGGCGCCTACAGCGGGACTTCACTTTACGCCGGAACTTTTAAAGGCGATTGAAGAAAAAGGAATTGATATCGCCCACGTGACTCTCCATGTGGGACTGGGGACATTCCGTCCGGTAAAGGTGGATGATGTGGAAAACCACCACATGCACTCGGAATTTTACATGATCGATGAAGAGGCTGCGGAAAAGATTAACCGCGCCAAAGAAAGCGGGGGAAAAGTGATCTGCGTGGGAACCACGAGCTGCCGGACTATCGAGTCGGCGGCGGATGAGAACGGTAGGCTGAAACCATGCAGCGGATGGACGGAGATCTTCATCTATCCGGGCTATCAGTTCAAGATACTGGACGCCCTGATCACCAATTTCCATCTGCCGGAGTCCACCCTGATCATGCTTGTATCGGCGCTGGCAGGCAGAGAACATGTGCTGGCGGCGTATGAGGAAGCAGTGCGGGAGAGGTACCGGTTCTTTAGTTTCGGGGATGCGATGCTTATCATTTAACACCGTTTTTGAACATTTGTGAGGAAATAGAATTCCGGAAGTCGATGAAGCTTCCGGAATTTTTTTGATCATAGATATTCTGATTACGGACGGAAGAGTTCCGGAGCTTTGCCTGG
>CBJMC01400__coassemble_1685_pt1 | contig 11806 bp, 13 predicted proteins | sample CBJMC01400__metabat2_high_PE_029 | metagenome-assembled genome bin CBJMC01400 | reverse complement strand
GGATTATCTGCACACTGGGGTCTATGGATTACTATCTCTATGACAATATAAAGAAGGTGGCGGAAAGATTTGCTGTGAATGAGCATGATGAAAGGATTCTTACTTTTAAATATGGAAGAATCCGGGTGTCAGAGGGGTATGGCGCGATTGCCCATCCCAGTCTGGCAACACATGAGAGGATGGCAGGAGAACTGGTCGGGTTTATCAGGAAAATTCCGGAAATTTTGAGGCAGGGATTATAATTAACTAAAATTCATATTATTTGAAATATTGGAAGAATACAAAAAGGCAAACGGGCATCTCAAGCCATCTATGAGCGTAGAGATGCCCGTTGTCTGTATACCTGCAGATTACTTCTGCTTTTTTAATGTTTCCCTGAGCTGGGCACGGAGGCCGTTGAGATTCTACCCCTTCTTCTGCTTCATTCTCTTTATAACCTTCAACCGTGTGAATTCCTCTCGGTCCTTTTCTTCCAGTGCGTTCGTGATCGTATACACAAGTGAGGAATACATCGGGATGGTGATATTCTGCAGCGCGTTTGCCCGCTTCTGCGTCTTTTTAATGTTGCTCGCCAGGCGGTACGCCGCATTTTCCACCATGGAAAGTTTCACGGTCAGATCCTTTACCTTGCGGAACGCCTCACGTGCCTTGTCGATGGACTCGTGGGTGGTGCTGAAGGAATAGGTCGGTTTCCCGGCATCCGGCACGTATTTTACATGAGGAATCTCTGTTCCCATGATGCTCCGCGTCTGTATGGTGATAGAATTTTCTATCGGAACCGTATAGGCAAGCAGTTCCACGGTACTGATTCCGTTTTCAATATTTGCTCTCTGAAGACATTGATACGCATAAGTGAAAGTCGTATCGATCTCGTCCTGGATATTGCGCGCTTCATCGATCAGTTCCATCAGCTCACGGATCAGGATATTTCTCTTTCTGTCCATCAGGTCATAGCCCTGTCTGGCCAACGCCAGAGAGTTCTTTGCCAGCATTAAGTTACCCTTTGTAGGAAATGTACGCGGATCCATGAAATCCCTCCTTTCCGTGCTGCTTTATTTTTTCTGTTCTTCCTCATGCTGCCTTTTTTTCACACTGATAAAAATATCAATGACAAGATAAATAATCACAGGAATGATAATAAACATCGTCACCAGTTTAAAAGGCATGGGAAGAATAAATCCCAGTATCGCCGCAATGGCTAACAGGATATAAATTACTGTTGTTTTCATTAATATCGATCTCCGTTCTGTTCCCGGCGCATTCGCAAAACCTTATTCTTCCGGTGCCGGTTTATAATACTTATCCAGTATCTTCGTATCAACACGGTCGAGCTCTTCTCTCGGCAGTTTGCCGAGCAGCTCCCAGCCAAGGTTCAGCGTCTCTTCCATGCTCCGGTTCTCTTCCGGACCCTGGCCGATATAGCGCTCCTCGAATTCCTTTCCGAATTCCAGATATTTCTTATCGATCGGTGAAAGCTCATCTTCTCCGATAACGGAAGCAAGGTTTCTGGCATCGCCCACCTTTGCGTAAGCGGAGAAGAGCTGGTTGGCCAGATCCTGATGATCTTCTCTTGTATAGCCCTCGCCGATACCGTCCTTCATCAGACGGGACAGGGACGGCAGGATGTTGATGGGCGGATAGATGGACTGCCCGTGAAGCTGCCGCTCAAGTACGATCTGCCCCTCCGTGATATAACCGGTCAGGTCAGGGATCGGGTGTGTGATATCATCGTTTGGCATGGTCAGGATCGGAAGCTGTGTCACGGAACCCTCCACACCCTGAACGATACCGGCTCTCTCGTAGATCGTTGCCAGTTCGCTGTACAGATATCCCGGGAATCCTTTTCGGCTGGGGATCTCTCCCTTGGAGGAGGAGACCTCACGCATGGCCTCGGCGAAGGAGGTCATATCCGTCAGGATAACAAGGATATGCATATGCTGTTCAAATGCCAGGTATTCTGCTACCGTAAGGGCAACTTTCGGAGTGATCAGACGCTCCACCACGGGATCATTTGCCAGGTTCAGGAACATGGCGACATGGTCCGCGACGCCGCTCTCCTCGAAAGTATGACGGAAGAAATCGGCAACGTCATGCTTTACGCCCATGGCGGCGAACACGATGGCAAACTGTTCGTCGGAATTCTCACCCAGGGAAGCCTGTTTTACGATCTGCGCCGCGAGTTGGTCGTGGGGAAGGCCGTTTCCGGAGAAGATCGGCAGCTTCTGCCCGCGGATCAGTGTGGTAAGTCCGTCGATGGCGGAGATTCCGGTGTGAATATAATTTCGCGGGTACTCCCGGCGCACCGGGTTTAAGGGAAGACCGTTTACATCCCGTTTCAGCGTGGAGATGATCGGTCCCAAGTCGTCGATGGGCTGCCCGATTCCGTTGAAAGTGCGGCCCAGCATATCCGGGGAGAGGGCGATCTCCATAGGATGTCCGGTCAGTTTTGTGTGCGTATTTTTCAGGGACATGTTTTCCGAGCCCTCAAATACCTGAATGACGGCTCTGTCCTCGTAGATTTCAACGATACGCCCGATCTTGTGCTCGGTGCCGTCCACGACGAATTCCACGATCTCGTCGTAGAAAGCGCCCTGTACGCCCTCCAGGGCAATCAGAGGGCCGTTGATACTGCTTAAGCCCAAATATTCGATTGACATGAATAAAGTCCCTCCTTATGCGTTTTTCTCGAGCACGCGCTGGTAGAATGCGTCGATGTCACGGTGATACTGGGCAAACAGTTCCAGGCGGTCGTTGGGTACATCGTACTTGATCGCAATGACGCGGTCAAAGATATTTTCCGATTTCAGAACCGACATGGGATGCCCCATCGTCACAAGGGTACGCGCCTGTTTGTAGAGATACAGAATCGTATCCATCATCAGGTACTGTTTCTCCATGGAAACACAGGTGTCATCCTTGTGAAATGCATTCTGCTGCAGGAAGCCCAGGCGGATGACACGGGCGATCTCCAGGACAAGCTTCTGGTCATCCGGCAGCACGTCGCTCCCGATCAGCTTGACGATCTCAAGCAGGCTGCTCTCCTGGTTTAAGAGCGCCATGAGGCGGTTCCGGTAGTCCACGAAATTCTGCGATACATTGTCCTGATACCAGTGGCTTAAGTCGTTCAGATATTCGCTGTAGCTGGTCAGCCAGTGGATGGCCGGGAAATGCCTGGAGTAAGCCAGGCTTTTGTCCAGTCCCCAGAAGCAGCGCACGAAACGTTTGGTATTCTGGGTGACAGGCTCGGAGAAATCGCCGCCCTGGGGGGAGACTGCTCCGATTATGGTGACGGAACCGTCGGTTCCGTTTAAGTTGTGCATCATTCCTGCTCTCTCGTAAAATGCGGACAGACGGGAAGCAAGATAAGCCGGGAAACCTTCCTCCGCGGGCATCTCTTCCAGTCGTCCGGAGAGCTCACGCAGAGCCTCCGCCCACCTTGAGGTGGAGTCCGCCATGATTGCCACATCGTATCCCATATCGCGGTAATACTCCGCCAGAGTCAGCCCGGTGTAGATACTTGCCTCACGGGCGGCAACGGGCATGTTGGAAGTGTTGGCAATCAGGGTGGTACGGTCCATCAGAGGGTTGCCGGTCCGGGGATCGGTCAGTTCGCCGAACTCTTCCAGAACCTGGGTCATCTCGTTTCCGCGCTCGCCGCAGCCGATATAGATGATGATATCTGCGTTGGCCCATTTTGCAATCTGGTGCTGCATCATGGTTTTCCCGGTTCCGAAACCGCCGGGGATGGCGGCTGTTCCGCCTTTTGCGATGGGAAACATAGTATCAATGATACGCTGTCCCGTAATCAGCGGAACTGAGGCGGGAAAACGGTGATGGGTCGGGCGGGGAGTACGGATGGGCCAGTGCTGGGTCATAGTCAGCTTCCGCTCCGTGCCGTCTGAAAGTTCCAGTGTAACAAGCGTCTCGTCGATGGTATATTCGCCGTCAGGGACAATCTGTGTGACCGTTCCCTCCACATCCGGCGGCACCATGCATTTGTGGACAATGGCATGTGTCTCCGGTACTTCGGCGATGATCTCGCCGCCGTGGAGATACTGCCCTTCGTGGACAGTGATGTGCGTCTGCCATTTTTTCTGCCTGTCAAGGGAGTCCACACTGACTCCGCGGGTGATAAATGCCCCGGCGGAGTCTGCAATCCGCTCCAGGGGGCGCTCGATACCGTCGAAGATATTGTTGAGGATTCCGGGGGCAAGGGTCACGGAAACTGCGCTTCCGCTTGCTACGACTTCCTCACCCGGGCGAAGCCCCGTGGTCTCCTCATATACCTGTACGGTAGTCAGGTCTTTGTCCAGGGCGATTACTTCGCCCACCAGTTTCTGGGGCCCCACATAGACCATTTCGGACATGCGGAAGCCGGTATTTCCCTTCAGGTAAATGACGGGCCCGTTGATTCCATAGATAGTTCCGGTCTTAAGCAATGCCGTCACCTCCTAAAAAAATAAATTTGTCATATTCATTGCGCAGCTGTGTCTTGAAGGAATTATCAATCAGGACATTCCTTTCGCGGATGACAGCGCGCATCCCGCCGATAAAATCTTCCGCGCTGACAGTGAGTTTTGCTCCGGTGGCATTTTCCAGGTCAGCCAGCTTTTCCTTATCGGACGGGTTGATGTAGATTGTCACCGGATCGCTGCCGGCAAAGTCGCAGGCCTGGAGGATACATTTCATCAGAAAGGACCGATAGGCCTCTGTTTTCATGTAGTCGTCCAGAAGGCTGCGCGTTTCGTCAAAAATTTTATCTTTCAGCTCCTGCTGTACCTTTCCCTGGCGGCGCTTGATCTCCAGCTGGGATCTGGCAAGCGCCTGGTTGTAGCGGAGCTTCGCATTTGTCGTCTCGGCTTTGACCCGCGTCTCAGCCTGGTGTTCAGCCTCGGTTTTATGATCCTGGAACAGTTTCTCCAGGGCTTCCCGGTGGGAATCGATGATGGCGTTTCCCTCGGCCCGGGCCTGCTCCATGGATGAAGCCTGCAGGTGTTCGATTTTTTCTTCCAGAGTCAAGAGGAATCCCTCCTTTTTATTGTTATAGTATCAGTCCGAAGATATCTTCTACAGTTTCAGCCCGATCGCTTCTGTGATGTAGGATGTAATGAAATCCTTTTTCCTTCCGGTGCCGTGGCGGTCGGGAATCTCTACGAGAAGAGGCATCTTCCTCTCCAGGCGGAAAGTGTCGATGATATCGGGAAACTCTCTGCCGAATTTTTCTGTCAGAAGCACGATGCCGACGCTTTTGTCGGAGAGAACATCCTCGAGAGCCTTCCGGAGCTCTTCCCGCTCATGGACGACTACGCCGTCCACGCCTGCGAGACGCATCCCGGTATAGGTATCGACGTTATCACTGATCAGATACATTTTCATGTTATGTCAGCTCCTTTTACAGATTTCCGAGGATCATGAAGGAGATAATCAGACCGTACAGGCAGACACCTTCTGCAAGACCTACGAAAATAAGGGATTTACCAAGTATACTGGAGTCCTCGCTGAGGGCGCCCAGGGCTGCACTTGCTGCGCTGGCTACGGCGATACCGCCGCCGATGCAGGAAAGTCCGGTAACGAGTGCCGCTGCGATGTAGCCGAGGCCTTCCGCAAGACCTGCGCCGGAAGCAGCTGCTTCTTCTGCCGCCTGTACGTTCGGGCCGCCCAGCATCATGATGGATGCAAGGACGAATGCTCCGAAGAAGAAGAATACATTTACGCCCAGTGAACGTTTGAAACGTTTCTTGTTTTTCTCGCCGATCAGGTAGTAGCCGAACGGGATGATGATGCTTAAGATAAGAGCTGCGATTAAGATGATTTTTGTTGCTAAAGTCATGGTAGAATCCTCCTACTTCTTATTGGTTTTCTTTTTTGTATATGGATCAAATGCACGGCCGCTGCCTTTGTAGAAACGGCTGAACATTTCATAATATTCCAGACGGAGAACCTGGATTCCGACGATCAGGCCCTCGAATCCGCATACGAACAGGTTGCCGATCACAACGACGATCCAGTTGGGGCTTCCGCTCTCGGCTCCGGCAAGCTGCAGCACCACTTCCATGATCGCCGCATGGCTTACCGCGAATGCTCCGATTCGGATGAAGGAGATGGTGTTGGAGAAGTAGCTCAGCAGCGTCTCGAACATCTCGAAGAATCCCTGAACGAGGAACATTGCCTTGCTTTCTTCCATTTTATCCGCCCGTTTCTGTATCATCCGGGTGAGCGGTTCCTTAAACAGGATCAGAATCAGCGGCACGCCGAACATGACGGCCATTACCACGCCTGCGGGGAGCGGATTCCCGGTCATGAAGAGCACGATCGTCACGACAACGGAAACGTAGAACACAAGTCCTGCCACGCCGTTTGCATCGAACCATGCTCCGCCGATATCCTTTTCACGGAATGCATTGATGATGTGGAGCACCATCGCTACCATGATCAGCAGCATTCCGAATGCGACGGCAACAATGAACACGGTGTTGAGCTTCCCGAGGAAGGGAAGTGTGGTCATATGGTCAATGGGGCGCATCCACAGGGCGGGAATCACATCCTCGAATCCGAAGATACTTCCGAACATGAAGCCGAATATTGTGGAAAATACGCCTGCCGTGGCGATGATCCCCGCCAGAGGCGCTTTCTTAAAGTGATAGATCAGAGCGCCTCCGATAAGGAGAAGGAGTCCCTGCCCCACGTCGCCGAACATAACTCCGAAGATAAAGGAGTAGGTCAGTCCTACAAATATGGTCGGATCCATCTCGTTGTGGGCGGGGAGACCGTACATCTGGACGAACATCTCGAAAGGCTTGAACAGCTTTGGGTTCTCCAGTTTGGTGGGCGGTTCTCCGAAGTAGGCGTCATGGTCATCCTCCACGACAACGAAGACCTTGTCATCATCCTTGATTTCCTCGAGAAATTTCTCGACGTCATCTTCCGCCATCCATCCGCAGAGGATGTAATAATCTTCTTTGTCTTCCTCCATCCGTGCGGCCAGTTTGCGGACATCGAAGTTGTTGGAAAGCTCCTCCAGACGGTTCCGCGCAGCTATCAGCTGGGGGGCCCGGTCGGCAAGCATCTCTCCGGCCTGTTTGTCCAGATCGTCGATTTCCAGATTGATCCGGGCGATCTCGCGCTCAATGGACTGGTAGGCGTATGCCGGTGTCCCCTCATATTCGTCTTTCAGCTCGATCCGCTCAAAGTGGAGAGAACGGAAGACAGCGTCCACCTTCTGAGCCTCCCTGGGGGAAACGAAATAAGCTCCGTATACAAAGCTTTCATCCCGCTCGCCCTCCACGAAGATCGCACCGAGATCGTCCATAAGATATTTCTGCATCTTGTGGTAGAATTCTACGGCAATGCGGCCGAACCGGTAAGTGATGTACCGGTAGTGGAGAACTTTGCTCAGATCACAGTCCAGGGGCCGGAACGGCGCAAGGACCTGCTGCTTTGCACGAAGCTCCTCTGTTTTCTTTTTCAGTTTGTCTTTCTTTTCCTGTAAGGACTGGTAATCCTCGTTCGCCTTGCGCACAACCTCAAACATGTCATCAAGGCCGAGGGATGTATCCGGTGTGACTTCATCTGCGTTGGGGAGATATCCCACGAACTGGCTGGCTTTGTTCAGCACATCCTTGTATGGGTTGATCTCGACAAAGGGTCTTAAATTGTCCACGGTCTTCAATTCGGAGAGGGCGGATTCAAGCTGTATCTCATAGCGGGAGAGATACAGGTCTGTCACGCGGTCAATGTCATCACGCGGACCGGAAATGTTGATGAATTTCATTTTAACAATCATTGGATCTTACCTCCGACGTATGCCAGCGTCTCGCCGGGACTTAAGCTGTAGCGTATGCATTCCATGGCGGTCGTCAGCTTTTTCAGTTCCTCTTCCTTTAAGAAGAGGTAGGTGTTGACTGCTGCAATCGAGTAGGGATTGCGCCGCAGGTCAACTGTGTAAAGATGATGCAGGCATTCCGCATACATCTGTTCGATCGTCAGATTCTGCCGGAAACTGTAATGCCGGGCATAGCTCGTGCGGTCAACCGCTGCCTGGAACTCGTCAAGTCCCGGAGCCTCGGCCATTTCCTTGATCTGATCGGTCGTTATCTTGTAGTGGATCGGAATGAGCAGCAGATAAATGTCAGCGGGTTTCATATTATAGTATTTCTTTGCCCGGTATATCCACTGCAGATTCAGCAGGTCGATCTTGGAGCCGCAGTCGCGTCTGAAAAGTTCAAAGTCATCTTTTTTCAGACGCTTCTTCTGTTCGCGCCAGATCGAGGTAAAGTAGTACAGCTCCAACGTCAGATCGTAGTCGTAAAGTGTCACGTTCTGCGAATCTTTCAGCTTCTTCAGGGGAGCGTAATACTCGGTGTCTTTTAAATTCTCCACCAACTCATCTGTTGTGCGGGATGTGATCAGCTTTTCAATGGAAAGCTGGGAGTAGCGGTCGAAAAATGCACGTTTGTAATTCAGATCAAAAGGCTGCCTGTAATGGTTGATTACAATCCTGAGACAGTAGTTGATCAGATCCACTTCGTAGGATTTCATGTGCATTTTCATGAACCGCCGCTGCTTCTGCCCGCAGAAGCGGTAGATCTTCGTGTAATCGTGATAGAGGGACTGGATCAATACTTTTTCGATATTGCCCCGGTGGAGCATCTCCTCGTCCAGTGACTCGAGCACATCTGCGTAGGCGGTGTTCTTCTTTAAATATTCCGCCAGTTCGGGAACGCTGTGGAGACCGGCAATCTCCTCGAACTGCGCCTGCGTCAGAAGTTTTGATTCCATTGCCCGGATCTTGGTCACGATACCGCTGTAAGCAAGTAAATTTCCCATAGGCTACACCTCGGTGATCCGTCTTAGAATTTCTCGGGCATATTCCGTATGCTTTTCTTCATACTCTTTTTTTAACGCTTCGATGGCTGCCGTGCTGTTCCCGGTCTGGCTGTCGAGAATCTGGTTCGTGTTCTTCTCCAGTTCATCCCGGATCGCCTGGAGCCGTGCCTGCGTCTGCTTCTCCAGATCAGCGTCGAAGGCCTTGCGTTTTTCATCATACTCGCGGTCAAGCTCGGCTTTCTGATCTTCGGCATGCTGCACAATTGCTGAAGCGGCGTCCTCGATTTCCGTCAATTTGTTTACAATAGAGTCCATAAACAGCCTCCTGTTTGTGAAAAATCATAATATACTATATCATACACCTTTTGCGGGAAAATGCAAGTTAATCTATTGTTAGAATTTAGGGAAAATTTATTCAAAATCTGCTGTAAAACAGATGATTGAAAATTCGGAAATTCAGGACGTTGCGTTCCGCCTTAAGTCTGGTATAATGTCTCTTGTAGAATCTGATATGTGCGAAGCACAGTGGGGAGGATAAGCATGAGACTTAGAAATATACCAAGAGCGGAAAGCACCGTCCAGGCGCACCGTACTGTGATCAGGAGACCGGAGGACCAGAAAGGATGCTGGCGTCAGGTGTTTCAGAACCGCAGCCCGATTTATATCGAAATAGGCATGGGGAAAGGAAGTTTTCTTCTTAATATGGCAAAACAGCACCCGGATATTAATTTCATCGGGATCGAGCGCTATACCAGCGTTCTTCTGCGTGCTGTCGAAAAGTTTGATACGGAAGAATTTCAGGATCTGCAGAATGTCCGCTTTGTCTGTATGGATGCGAGAAATGTGGCGGACGTGTTTGCAGAGGGCGAGGTGAGCAGGATTTACCTGAATTTCTCCGATCCCTGGCCGAAAGCGAGACATGCGAAGCGGCGGCTGACTTCCACGGAGTTTCTGGAGCGGTATGAGAAGATACTCTGCGAAAAGGGGACGCTTGAATTCAAGACGGATAATACGGAACTTTTCAATTTCTCGCTGGAGCAGATCCGGGAGGCGGGGTGGACGCTTCTCGCTTTTACCTATGATCTGCATCACAACGAGGCGATGAACCGGGGAAATGTGATGACGGAATATGAAGAGAAATTTTCGGGGAGAGGAAATCCGATCAATAAGCTGATTGCTGAGAAGAGGAACTTCTGAATTTTACCGGCATATAATATCCCATAATAATTTTATTTGCCGGGTGGCGGAAGGTAATGAGAAGAAAGAGAAGCTGGAAAATGTGTCTTACTGATCTGTTCTACTGTAATCCGTGTCTGAACAGGCGGCTGCTGTGTATCAAATATTCATTTGACGAAGTGTGTAAAATCCTGAATGCCGGATTCTGTCACGGCACAGAAAAGAAAAAATAAAGGCAGGTGGCAGAGATGGTTGCAGAGGTAACGGAAAACAGTTTCAGAAGAGAGATCCTGGAACCGGGGCTGCCGGTACTGGTGGAGTTCTATGCACCATGGTGTCCGAAATGTGCCATAATGGCGGATGTCGTCTCGGAATTTGCAGAAGAGAATGACGGGAAAGTTAAAGTCTGCCGCATCAATATTGACCGCTCCCCCGGCCTGACAAAAAGATTCGGCATCGGAGAGGTTCCGACATTTCTCCTGTTCCGCCGGGGAAAGATACTGGGAGCCATGACTGGAAAAGTCGGAAAAGAAAGACTTAGTCAGTTGGTAAACGGCAGGTTCTGAGGCGTTTTGGGCGCCCGGAAGAACCTGCCGATGCGGTAAAATGCCAGGGTTTTACAAAAAAATAAAAAAATTAAAAAAAATAAGAAAAAATGCTTGCATTTATAAAAATTCTGTTATATAATATCACTTGCGTTACAGAGAAGATAAAAATGAAACGCAGAGATGCGCGATTAGCTCAGCTGGCAGAGCACCTGACTCTTAATCAGGGTGTCCAGGGTTCGAACCCCTGATCGCGCACTTAGAAATCGCTGTTTTTGCAGACATTGGAGCTGCGGGGACGGCGGTTTTTTACGTTAAGCATTGAGCAACGCGTGGAAAAAAAGAGGAAAGGGCTGAGGAATGCTTGCATTCCAGAAGACCTTTCCTCTTTTTTGCACATGTGGCGAAAGCCACGACCGAGATGGAGCGAAGCGGAATCGAGGTACGCGTTGCGCCATGCGGCCGGAGCCGGTGCGTACATGTGGCGAAAGCCACGACCGAGATGGAGCGAAGCGGAATCGAGGTACGCGCTGCTCGATGCGGCTGGAGCCGGTACGTGCATGTGGCGAAAGCCACGTTACATAATAATCGACTGAACAATATGCACGACCATAAGTACACATACTGCTGCTCCGAGTGCAATATGTATCCTGCGCCAGACAACCTGTTTTGTTTTTTTCTTCAACGGTGTGAGAAGTGTAAGGATCAGGAGCAGCATCCATCCGAGCTTTCCGGTCATCATTGCGGGCCCGCTCCCCGCGAGGACGCCGTGTGCCAGCCCCGTGGCGAGCAGGATGACCCCGTAAACTGCGTGAAATCCTGTGACGTGCCTGATCCACGGATGTTTCTGTGCCAGTTCTGCTCGCTTCAGCGGGGCGAGCATACAGAGAATCAGCAGCAGTACGGATATGAGTGCAAGCATTTTTTCTAATATGTTCAAAATAATACCCTCCGGTTCAAATAAACTATCATGAGTTATATGCAACTAACCTGTATGATTATACCAGAAAAACCGGATTTGTAAAGAGGATATTATTTCCGATGGACAGAGCTATGCCTGTCTGAAGAATTCTCTTATATGAGCTGCAACGATCTTCATCAGCCGCTGCCTTGCCTCAACCGCTGCCCATGCAACATGGGGCGTGATGAAGAGCCGGTTTTTATCCTTTACTCCAAAGAGCGGATTATCCTTTGCCATGGGTTCCACAGAGAGCACGTCCAGCCCGGCAGCTCTGATCTCCCCGGAGTTAAGTGCTTCT
>CBJMC01400__coassemble_1667_pt1 | contig 11929 bp, 7 predicted proteins | sample CBJMC01400__metabat2_high_PE_029 | metagenome-assembled genome bin CBJMC01400 | reverse complement strand
AGAAATTTTAATGGTGGCGCGAAATTTGGCGGAGGTGTTGGGAGGGGTTTTAGAGTTACTTTCAACAGGATGGAAATTTGAAGAAGATAATAAAATCAGGAAAGAAAGATCCGAACAAATGATAAATAATATTGAAAATTATATTCAGACACATGTGGAAAGTGTTTTTTCGCTCCGGGATATCAGTGATGTTTTTGGTCTTTCGCAGACATATATCTGCAGATTGTTCCATAATTACAGAAAGCAGTCGTTTAAAGATTATATTACGGAACTAAAAATAGAAAGATCCAAAGATTTATTGGATCTTGATATGCAAATAAAAGATGTGTCGGATTATCTCGGGTATCAGGATCCTTTTTATTTTAGTAAAGTATTTAAAAGGAAGACAGGAATAAGCCCATCAGATTATAAAAACAGAGGAAAAAACGATGAAATATAGTGTAACGGTTGCCGTGGAATATAATTCTCCGTTCAGTCTTTTCCCGGCAGAGCAGTGGAAAAGAGCATTGTATATCGCTGCAAAGGCGGGATTTGAAGGGGTAGAATTATGCATTTCTGATTATAAAAAGGCAGATCCGCTGATTTTGAAAAAAAGTATGGATGAAAATCATTTAATATGTCCGACAATTTCTACGGGTCAGGCTTTCGCGATGGAAGGATTTTCTTTACTGGATACAGGGGAAAGACTAAAGCGATGTAAAGAAAGGTTTTTTCGGCATATTGAAGCCGCGGCAGAACTGAACAGTATGGTAACCATCGGATTGTTAAAAGGAAGCTGCGCTACGGATAACATCGAAGAAGCAGAAAAAAGGCTTGCTGAGAATCTGTATGATATAACAGAATTTGCAAAACTTCATCAGGTTACTATCCTGCTAGAAGGAATGAACCGCTATGAAAGCAGTATGTTGAATACTGTCAGTGAGGTCAGAAACTTTATTCAGAAATATTTTTCAGATACACAGATATTGAAGATTTTGTGGGATAGTTTTCATGCGAATATAGAAGAAACAAGGTTAGGGCAGTCAATAGAAGAGTCAGCTCTTTGGCTAGGACATGTGCATTTTGCAGATTCCAATCGCTTAAGACCTGGATTGGGACATATACCTTTTCAGGAGTTGTTTCAGGCACTTGAAAGAATAGATTATACCGGTTTTATTTCTTATGAATGCCTTCCGGAAAAATATTCAGAAAGTTGGTGGAATTATCTACAGATATTTCAGAAAAAGTCAGAAATGAATTTAGAATAATTATCTTGCACCGTTTTTCCTCATATGGTAAATTGATGAAAAAGAGCTGTTGTTGTAAAAAACATCAACCAGAGAGGAGATCCGCCATGAGATTCAATCTGACATCCTTACCCGTTGAAATTGCCCGTGCGGCCCGGGAGTTTCTATATCATTACGGACACAAATGTGCGGGAACGGATTCCGAAACCGCCGAAATAACTGCCGAAACCGGGATACCTTCCGTTATTCTGCGCTGGATACCGGATAAATCCGTTTCTTCCCTGCGGGTGGCATACGATGGAAGTTCTCTTGTTATTTCCGGGCAGCAGGCGGTGCATTTCTACCGAGGTCTGCATCTTGCGCTGATGGAGAAAGCCCTGGAACAGAGGGAGACATTTGAGATAACAGAGAAGATTGCTTTTGACGAAACAGGGATTATGCTGGACTGTTCCAGAAATGCAGCGCCTGCCCTGCCGTTTTTAAAAGAGGTAATCCGTCTCTGCGCGGCCTGCGGTATCGGTCAGCTTTACCTGTATATGGAAGATTTGTATGAGATTCCGGAAGAACCGTATTTCGGTGCTTTCCGCGGAAGATACAAAAGAGAAGAACTGCAGGAGCTGGACGCATATGGAAGAAACTTCGGGGTGGAATTGATCCCGACGATTCAGACACTGGCGCATCTTCACACATACCTTCGCTGGAATCAGAGTGCCCGTTACAGAGACACGGAGGATATCCTTCTGGCAGGATCTCCGGACACGGAAATGCTTGTGCGCAGGATGATCCGGAATGCATCCATGCCTTTTTCCACAAAAAAGATTCATGTGGGAATGGATGAGGCTGCCATGCTCGGACTGGGGCAGTATCTCCGGAATAACGGCTATCGGGAGCGTTACCGGATTATGACAGATCATCTGGAGATGGTGTGCCGGATCTGTGAGGAGCTTGGGGTGGAGCCGATGATGTGGAGCGATATGTTCTTCCGGCTGAAATCACCTTCCGGCGGATATTATGATCTGCCGGAAGACACGGAATTTATCCTTTCCGACGCACAACCCGGAGCAAAGATACAGATCCCCGGCAATCTGTCTCTGGTCTACTGGGACTATTACCATCATGACGGCAGCGACTATGAGAAGAATATCCGCCTGCATCGGAAACTGACAGACAGGATTGTCTTTGCAGGCGGCGGATGGACGTGGAACGGTCTGTCTCCGAACTACCGGAAGGCAGAGCGGACACTTGCCGAGGGGGTGAGAGCGTGCCGGGAACAGGGAATCAGAAAACTGTTCTGTACATTCTGGTTTGACAACGGGGCAGAGACGCCGGTGCGGACACTGTTCTTTTCGGCACTGTACTTTGCCCGGCTCTGCTATCCGCCGGAGAAAGAAGATACAGAACGGAAAACACAGGCGGATATACATTTTAATAAGTGGCTGGAACTGCTGACCGGGTACAATCCGGAGGCGTGGCGGATTCTCGATAAGTTCGACAGTCCGGCGGGTATTCTTCCGGATAATGAGTGTGCAGATAACCCCTCGAAATTTCTCTTCTATCAGGATGTCATGTTGGGGCTCTTTGATGAGCAGACGAAAGGAATGGGACTGGATAAATATTACCGCGGCCTGGCAAAAGAACTGGAACTGGTGACAGAAGGCAGGGCGGAAACACCGGAAAAAGAATTGTTCATCTATTACAGAACAGTGGCGCAGCTGCTTGCGGAGAAAGCAGAGCTGGGTACAGAGATCCGGCAGACATATCTCGAAAATGACCGGAAAAAGATGAAAAAACTCTGTGAAAAAATTGGTTTCTGTGTGGAAAAAGTGCGAGAAATGAAGGAATTAAGAGGAAAAATCTGGTTTGAAGAGTGCAGGCCATTTGGATATGAGGTGCTGGATATCCGTTTCGGTGGGGTGGCAGTCCGCCTGGAATCTGCCCGGAGACGCCTGGAAGCATGGATCTCCGGAGAGGTTGAACGTCTGGAGGAGCTGGAAGAAGACAGGCTGTCTTATGCCGTAGACAGGCAGAATAAGGATCACAGGCTCTGTGCGGCTCCGCTCTGGGAATATATTGTAAGTGCGGGAAATATGGCAGGAATATGACAGAAATGTGATATTGGTACAATTTGCAAAACACAAGCTTTATCTATATGATGCGGGGAATTGCCTGAAAAATCCGGAAGACTTCTGCTGATACAGGAGAATCTTCCGGATTTTTGTAATTCCATATTTTAATTAAAGAGGGGAATGTCATTCCGCTGCTGTGATATAGCACCCCTTTTCATAAAAAGCAATCCCATATCCCCGTACTATATCGTAACCCCGCGCATGCAGGCCTTCGATATACTTTTTCTCAATGATCTGCTGCGCGGCGTTCCGGCTGTCTGCTTTCAGGTCTTTCCGTTCCTTTGATTTCTTGCATTCGATTACCACGTTCGTGCCAAACGGGCTGGGAGAGAGAACAGCGATGTCGAACCGCCCCTCGCCGCTTTCCATGTTGGATTCCACCGGATATCCTGCAAACAGCCCGGTCATAAAGCCGTGATAAAATGCCTCATAATTGTCGTAAAAGCTGACAGAGTTGAAGAGAATGTCATTCAGCAGCAGGTTCGCCTGATTTACCCTGCCTTCTTTCAGATCATCCAGGAGCAGTCCTTTTTTGTCCCGTACATAGTCAGAAAAGTACTTCTGGAACTGATTCTCAAATATGATCTGTACCTCTTTGTTGGGAATGACCAGGCGGTACATTCCGGGCAGCGGTTCGCCATCCGTGCCGCAGACTGATTCCTTTATTTTCAGGTATCCGGTAAAGAGCATAAAGCTGTAAATATTCTCCGTATCATCCATTTCCCGGTAGGTCAGTTCTTCTGCTATGTGCTCGGTAACCGCATGCCCCTGCACCAGTGCCTCGAACGTCTGCTTCATCTCATATGTGCCTGTCTTAATATAATTGTAGACAATATCATTGCTGCTTGTGTTTGCCCAGTAGGATCTGGGCTGCGCATCATTGCCGTATACGATCTGCTTCACATAATTGAGGACGCTCCAGGGATTGTAAATCTCTTCATTCCCGAAAAGATATCCGTTGTACCATTCTGCGGTCTTGTTTTTATAATCGGTCAGCTGATAATCCCGCAGGATCTGGTCGACTTCATCGTTTGTAAAACCGAAATGACGTGAGGAGGCGTCTTTGTTGAAGATTGAGTATACGCTGAAATTATTCAGACCGGTAAAAATACTCTCCTTTGCGATGCGAAGGCATCCGGTCAGCACTCCCCGCTCCAGGCTCGGGTTCGTTTTGAGGGCAGAGCTGAACACAGCGCTGATGAAGTGCGACATTTCATTATAATAGCCGTTGAGAAACGCGCTTTGCAGGGGAACGTCGTATTCATCAATCAGAAGGATTACTTTTTTCTGATAATGCTTTTCAAGGCAGGTGCAGAGATTAAGCAGTGCATTCTGCAGATCAATCAGGTCGGCCTGCCTGAAATCATAACGTTTCAGTGTTTCCTTTTCGCTTGGCAGAAGATGCGCGCTTTCGAATAATTCTTCATGATTCCGAACTTCCCGTGCAATGAGGAAAGAAAAATAATCAGTCTGCTGTTTGAAATCCGGATTTTTCATATCCTTCAGTGTCAGAAAGATAACCGGATACTGATTCTGATGACGCATGATCTCCGTATTTTTCGAGATCTTCATTCCGTTAAATAACCGGGCACTCTCCTGTTCTTTGTTGGAAAAGAAGTAATAGAGCATACTCATGTTCAGCGTCTTTCCGAAGCGGCGGGGACGCGTGAACAGCGAGACTTTTTCGTGAAAGACAGTTTCAATAAAATCGGTTTTATCAATATAATAGAAGTTCCCTGTCAGAAATTCTCTGAAATCTTCTGTACCTGTTGTAACTGGCTTCATGCCGCACCACCTCCTGGTCTGCTTCTATGGGGTTGTTCAACTTAGAATGTATGCCTGCACGGAATATGTGTCATGTGTCAATTGAAGTACATACTTATTATAAGTATACCATGCCACGATAATAGACGGCAATGGGGAAAAAGAAAATGGGAAAATGTTATTTCTGCATAAATTTTCTTCAAATTTCTATGAATATGATGTACAATTTAATCATATATATTGCGGTTTTGGATAATAAGAATATGATTTATACCCAAAAATGCAAAATAATATAGAATGGGGGAAGAATTATGGCCAAAGAAATGATTGCAATGCTTCTTGCCGGAGGTCAGGGGTCGCGTCTCTATGCCCTGACACAGAATCTGGCAAAACCAGCGGTTCCTTTCGGAGGAAAATATCGTATCATCGATTTTCCGCTGTCGAACTGCGTCAACTCCGGAATTGATACGGTGGGAATCCTTACCCAGTACCAGCCGCTGGTGCTGAATGAGTACATAGGAAACGGACAGCCCTGGGATCTGGACCGGCTGCACGGTGGCGTCCATGTGCTCCCGCCGTATCAGCAGGCGACCGGCTCCGACTGGTATAAGGGGACGGCAAATGCCATCTATCAGAATATTTCCTTTATTGAGCGCTATGATCCGGAATATGTGATTATCCTTTCCGGCGACCAGATCTGCAAACAGGACTACAGTGATTTTCTGAAGTTCCACAAGGAGAAAGGGGCGGAGTTCTCTGTGGCAGTCATGGAAGTGCCCTGGGAGGATGCGTCCCGTTTCGGACTGATGGTAACGGATGAGAACGACAGGATCACCGAGTTCCAGGAGAAGCCGAAGAACCCGAAGTCGAACCTTGCGTCCATGGGAATCTATATTTTTAACTGGGATATCCTGAGAAAATATCTGGAAGAAGATGAGGCGGATCCGAATTCCGAGAATGACTTTGGAAACAACATTATCCCGAATCTGCTCCGCGACGAGAGAAAGATGTATGCCTACCGTTTCAGCGGGTACTGGAAAGATGTGGGTACGATCCCGTCTCTATGGGAGGCGAACATGGAAGTGCTCGATCCGGAGCACAGCGGAATCGACCTGTTTGACGAAGAGTGGAAGATCTACAGCAGAAACAGCGGTATGACCGGACATAAGATCGGCGAGACCGGGGTTGTGGAGAATTCCATGATTACAGATGGATGCCGGATTAACGGCCATGTAAAACATTCCATCCTTTTTGCGGGAGTGAGAGTGGAAGAAGGCGCGGAAGTGGAAGATGCCGTTGTGATGGGCGGTACAACGATCAAAGCGGGAGCAGTGGTGAAACACTGCATTGTGGCGGAGAATGTTACGATCGGTGAGAATGCCGTGGTTGGTGCGATGCCTGAGGGGGACAACAGAGGCGTGGCGACAGTGGGAAGCGGCGTAGAGGTGGGAGCCGGAGCCAAGATCGGCCCCAATGCCATGGTCAGCAATCATGTAAAGGAAGGTGAAGAGCAGTGGTAAATTCGAATATTGATGCATTGGGAATCATTTTCCCGAACAGTTATGATGACCTTGTCCCGGATCTTGTGGCGGACCGCCTGATGGCTTCCATTCCGTTTGGGGGACGTTACCGGATGATCGATTTTATTTTGTCCAGTATGGTGAACTGCGGTATTGACAATGTTTCGGTTATTGTCCGCAAGAATTACCACTCCCTGCTGGATCACCTGGGTTCCGGAAGAGAATGGGACCTGACCAGGAAGAACGGCGGACTGAATATCGTGCCTCCGTTTGCAGAGAAGACGGTAAAGGTTTACAATGGGCGTGTTGAGGCTCTGGCGAGCATTCTGGGATTTTTGAAGAGCCAGAAAGAGAAATACGTTGTGATGGCAGATACAAATATTGCCGTGAATTTCGATTTTGGCGCGTTTCTCGAGGAACATATTGCAAGCGGTGCGGATGTAACCATTGCGTACCGGGAGGAGGAACTTCCGCCAAGTGCCCTGGAGTCCGAGACGAACAGCAAGTCCCTCTATTACACACTGGAACTTGAGAATAAACGGGTGACGAATATACGTATCAATTCCAAGGCGGCAGGCGTACAGAATTTTTCCATGAATATTTATGCCATTGAGAGAGAGCTTCTGATTGATCAGATCAGCCAGGCGTTTGTGCGCGGCTATGTTTTCTATGAGCGGGATATTCTTTCACCTCACCTTGTGACACTTAACGTGCAGGGGTACAGGTATGATGGCTACTGTGCCCGGATCTGCGATATGAGGAGTTATTATGAGGAAAATATGAAGCTGCTCGATGATGCGAACCTGGATGCCCTGTTCGATAAAGGGCAGATCTATACAAAGATCCGTGATGATAATCCGACACGTTATATTCCGGGAGCCAGGGCGAAAAACGTAATGGTCGCTGACGGCTGTGTGATTGAGGGTGATGTGGAAAACTGTATTCTGTTCAGGGGCGTTAAGATCCGCAAGGGAGCAAAGGTAAGAAACTGCGTGCTGATGCAGGATACCGTCGTGGAATCCGGAGCGGACATTGACTATGTGATTACAGATAAAAATGTGGTGATTACGGAAAACAGAAAGCTCCGGGGAGCAGATACTTTCCAGGTGTTTGTGGAAAAGGGGAGAAGAGTCTAGGAATCGGTAAATCAGAGAAAACAGGACAGTAAGGAAAACAAAACGGCGCAGGGATATTACCTGCGCTGTTTTAATTTTCGAAATTTTCTGAAAATAATATTCGCCTTTAGAAAAGTTTAAGAAACTTTTAAGCTGCAGGGGGTTGAAGCATATGGCGGACGCGTGATAGAATAGACAAACATGGAGAAGGAGGAACACTATGAATCTTGACCGGGAAAATATGAGAAAGATAAAAGAGCTGATCTTATTTACAATTATCGTACTGATCGCACTGTGGAATTACGGGATCATTATCGACGCGGTCGTGTTTGTGTTCGGCATTATTTTCCCGTTCCTGCTTGGCGGCGGAATCGCCTTCGTACTGAATGTTCCCATGAATTTTGTGGAAGAAAAGGTATTTTATAACCGCTGGCTTAAAAATAAGAAGATTGCAAACCGTCTTGCCAGACCGGTGTCGCTTGTGCTGACACTCCTGATTGTAATCGGCGTCGTTGCACTGGTTATGTTCGTTGTGATTCCGGAACTGACGCGTACGATTCTGTCACTGGGAATCACGATCCGTGATTTTGTGCCGGAGGCACAGCGTTTCCTTGAGGAACTTTTTACGGATAACAGTGAGATTTCCGCATGGCTGGACAGCCTGAACCTGAATGTGGACCGGATCATGGAGAGCGCGGTTGGCTTCTTCCAGAACGGTGCGGGCAATATTCTGAATTCTACAATGTCGGCAATCGGCTCGATTGTCAGCGGCGTGACCACGTTTGTGATTGCCTTTGTGTTTGCGTGCTATGTTCTTCTGCAGAAAGAGAAACTCAGAGTCCAGGTGCAGAAAGTGATGTATGCATTCCTCTCAGAAAAACGGGTGGAGTGGTGCCTTGAGGTGTGCTCGCTGACCAACCGTTCCTTTACGAACTTCCTTACAGGACAGTGCGTGGAGGCGCTGATTCTGGGGATGATGTTCTTTGTGGTGATGAACATCTTCAGTATGCCCTATTCCCTTCTGGTGAGCGTTCTGATCGCCTTTACCGCGCTGATCCCCATATTCGGCGCGTTTATCGGCTGCTTTGTGGGAGCTCTTCTTATATTAATGGTAGATCCCCTGCAGGCGGTCGGATTTATAATCATGTTCCTCGTGCTGCAGCAGATTGAAGGTAATCTCATCTACCCGAAAGTGGTAGGACGCTCGGTGGGCCTTCCGTCGATCTGGGTGCTGGCAGCCGTGACCATCGGCGGAAGCCTGATGGGGATTGTCGGGATGCTGATCTTTATTCCCATCGTATCGGTGGTGTATAACCTGTTCCGGGCAAGTGTGTACAAGCATCTGAGGAAAAAGCACCGGAATATTAAGAACGGTCAGCCGGAAAAAGAGGCGGCGCGGGCAGCGGAGAGAAAGCGGGCAGCGGGAGCGCAGGAGGAGACGGCGGCGGATGACATTATAGCAGAGGATGCAGAAGGGCACGAAAGAAAACAGAATACAGATGAGCGGCAATAGCACGGAGATAGATTGTAGAATTCCGGAGAACCGGGGAAACGGATTGCAAGGTCCGAATTCCCCGGTTTTTTGCGCTTTTACGGAAAAGCAATATTTTGCAAAGAGATGGTTGACAGAATTCGGGGGGGGGGTATAATCAAGTCTGGATATAAATGGCAATGCCAATAAAAAAGGAAGGAAACACGCTATGAGAAAAGGAAGAAGAGTAATAGCTGTTACCGGAGCCGCGGCTCTTATACTGGGAATGCCGGTGTACGCAGCGGATGGGAATACAGCGGCGCGTGAACTGGATTACTACGCCAGTCTGACTGTCGCAGGCGTACCGATTGTCTCATATGGTGGAGTGACGGGAAATGCACCGGATGGAGTCAGCTATGATCTGCAGACAAACACATTGACGCTGAAAGATTACAAGGTGACGTCAGAAGACACTGTGCTGAACAGCAGCGGTATGGGTGACGATTTCAAGATCCGTCTTGAAGGTGTAAATGTTCTGACCGTGGACAACGGGAAAAACAATACGGTAACGGCAGTTTCGGTTGACAGTGCGTCTATTGGCGGTTCCGGTTCGCTGACGATTGATATGTCAGAGACCGCAGGCGGCGATGGAATCATGTATGATGATTTTATGACGATACGGGACTGTGAGCTTAATATTACCGGGGATTTTGCATATTCGCCGTTCTTTTACGGGATCACAAAAGATACGAATACCGGTGCAGGAAATCTTACCGTGGAAAATGCGGAAGTCAATATTCACAGTGCCATCGCAGACGATGCCAGAATCGCAGGCACGAACGTGGGCATTGATGCACAGAATGGAAATATGACTGTGAAAAATTCCGATATTAATGTAGAAGTAGTAAACGGTGAAATCTTTGGTATCGGCGTGGGTCTGCGCAGAAGCGGTATCGAGGGCGGTTCGCTCTCTGTAGAGGATTCTACGGTTACGTGTGTGACAAAATCATCTTACGAGGATGACCACTTCCCGTATAATATTTATTTTTACGAGATGGAAAATCCCGCTCAGAATTATTATTATGTCGGGGATGAAGCTCCGGACAGACAGGCGGATTTTGATGAAGCCTTTGAAACGGAATGGTTTATGGATGACCGTTACCGGGGAGTCTATGACTGCCTGATTATTTCCGCAGACCCGATTGCGGATTACTGTGACCATCAGTGGGATGAGGGAACAGTTACAGAGAAGCCTTCCTGTGAAACTCAGGGGGAAATTACATATACATGTACGGTATGTGGAGATACAAAGACAGAGGCGGTCGACGCTCTCGGACATGATTGGGGAGAGTGGACCCAGATCAAGAAGCCGACCTGTACAGAAGCGGGCGTGCAGATGAGAACATGCGGGCGCTGCGGCGAAACAGAAAACGCGGACGTAGATGCCCTTGGACATGATTATGTGGAGAAAGTCACAAAGGAGGCTACGTGTACCGAGGACGGTGTACGTGAAGTGACATGTTCCCGGTGCAATTATTCCCGGGAAGAGACAATTCCGGCAACAGGGCATTCCTATGGAGAGTGGGTTGTGGAAAAGGAAGCTACATTCCATGAGGATGGGCTTAAGACATCTACCTGTGAAAACTGCGGTGATGTGCGCAGTGAGAGAATTCCGAAGTTAAGTGAATCACATGTGCATGATTTCAGTGGAGCAGAGGAGATTATTACCCCGGCGACATGCACAGAGACGGGAAGTATGAAGGTATACTGTAAGGAACCGGAATGCGGAGAGTATACAGTGAAGGAAATCCCTATGACGGAACATGCTCCGGGAGAGTGGACGGCAGTGAAAGAAGCAACCTGTACGGAAGAGGGACTTGAGCAGAGAACCTGTACTGTCTGTGGTACTGTGACTGACAGCCGTATAACAGAAAAGGTGCCTCATACATACGGAGAGTGGACGGTAGTGACCCCGGCGACCTGTACGGAAGCAGGAGTCGAGTCGGCTGAGTGTACCGTGTGCGGGGAGACTACCGTACGGGGAATCAATGCACTTGGTCATGATTTTGCTGACTGGGAAGTGAAAGTACCTGCCACATGTACCGAAGACGGTGAAGAAACATCGGTCTGCACACGGTGTGGCGAAACAACGACGCGGGTGATTGAGGCGTCAGGACATTCCTACGGAGAGTGGGTTGTGACAAAAGAACCTACTGAGACGGAGGAGGGACAGAGAGAAGCTGTGTGCTCCGTGTGCGGTGATGTGATCGTGGAGAAAGTTCCGGCTGTTTCCGATGCCCAGCCAGTGCCTCCGACAGATATGAATATTTCTGCCGGAAACGGAAACACACCGGGAGCAGGCAGCGGAAGCAATTCTGATGTCCCGAAGACGGGGGATACTGCACCGGTGGCAGCTTGCGCGGCAGTTGTTATAGCGGCAGCGGCAGGAGTGATTTTTGCAGTCAGAAAAAGGTCGGGCTTCAGATAAGCAGAAGTGATGTTCTGAGAAATAAGATATAAAAATGAGTGAGGACCGGCGTGGTATTTCGTGCCGGTCCTGTGTATTTTCCGGATATGGTTAAAGAAGTGTAATTAAGACAATTAAGAAATAAAAGACTTGACTTCCCATACAGCGCCGTGCTACAATAGCATGGCGAATGGAAGTAGGTCTTTTTTTTATGCCTAAAAATCGATGGCTTCGCAACCA
>CBJMC01400__coassemble_1630_pt1 | contig 12258 bp, 11 predicted proteins | sample CBJMC01400__metabat2_high_PE_029 | metagenome-assembled genome bin CBJMC01400 | reverse complement strand
ATATGTTTTCCAAGGAACTGCAGGAACTGGACCGGAATACCGTACAGTATATGATTGATGAAATGCAGGATGAGATTGATGCAAAGGATGCTCTTATCTCGGAAAAGAACAATGCATTGGCGGAGAAGGATGCAGCACTTTCGGATAAGGACGCAGCCCTCTCCGAAAAGGACAGGGAGATCGCGGAATTAAAAGCGCAGCTTGCCAGGCTTTCATCTGACCGCAATTAGTTCACTTGAATGGCAAAGGTTCCCATTCATTCTTAAAAGAAAAAATCATATCCCGCAGAATACCGTGCTTTCCAGCAACAGATTTCTGCGGGATATGATTTTTTCCTATTTATCTACTTTTTAATAACTTCGTTTTTCGGTTTTTTCTTCTTCTGCCTGCTGCTGTTTCCGGAATCAGCGGGAGTTTCCTCCGGAAGCCCGAGCACTTTCTTGACAAGCCTCCTGTCGTCCTGGGAGGCACTGCGGTAGTGGGTCAGAAGCTCCGTCTCTTCCCGCGACAGGTAAATCGTATCGGCGCTCTCGATAACCATACCCGGATAATATGGCCCGTGGCTTTCGTTGATGACGCCTTTCCCGGATAAGGGCTGCAGGATGAGCTGGTCTAACGTTACATGGTAGAAATCAGCGAGAAGGATGACCGTACAGAGGTCGGGAACCCGTAACCCCGTTTCGTAGTTGGAGTATGCCTGCCGGGAGATATTCAGTTTTTTGCTGAGCTGCTGCTGTGTAAGATTGCTGTCTGCACGAAGCCTGCGAAGATTTTCAATCAGTTGGATGTTGGACACCGGTGCACCTCCAAGTACAGGAATGACAAAAAGTTTCCAATATTATATCAATTTTTCCTGTAGTTGGAGTCTTATGCAACAATTTGAAAATTTACATAAAAATGCAACGAAACGTGGCATGCGGACTGATCTTCTTTAACCGGAAGGCTGAAAGGGGAGTCGGCTACATCTACATCCGGCTCAGTACGCTGTTGTGGTAGAGTGATGAGAATGTCACGTCCTCGCCGAACCATTCGGGAGGAAGAAAGGCATCCGCACTTTTGCTGTCCGGAAATTCCACCTCTCCGAGAACAAGAGGCGCAAGATCGCCCTCGAAGATATCAAGTTCCAGGTTCAGTCCGTCTTCCAGAGGAATGACATACCGCTTCTTTGTGATCAGCCTGCCGTCGATCTTTTCCCGGAGATGATGATAGGCGCTTTCGGTTAGGGGAAGATTATATTCTTCCCGCACCATAAGCCCCTGGGACTTATAGGTGAGGTAATAACTGTCATTGTCCCTGCGAACACGCACGACCGGATCCGTGCACAGATACCCCTGCTCAATCAACCTGCAGGGATAATCTTCCTTATCAAAAGGAAGATTATCCAGTTCTATAAGAAATTTACGCTCAATTTCCATTTATCCTGCCTCCTTTATATTCTGTGTCTGTTGTTTTTTCGCACCGAAAAACGGGCACAGGTGAAAAAACATCCACATCCACTATAATATACGAAGAAAAAATTGTAAACCATTGCATTTGCGAACCTTGTCTGCTAAACTTGTTACTGGGTGAAAAATCATGAACGGCAAGGAGGTATTTTCATGAAGAAAGCATGTGTTTTTCTGGCGGACGGCTTTGAGGAGATCGAAGGTCTGACAGTTGTGGATATTTTAAGGCGTGCAGGCGTGGAGACACAGACTGTCTCCGTGATGGGCAGGAAAGAGATCGCCGGGTCCCATGAGATTCCGGTTACGGCGGATCTTCTGTTTGAGGATCTTACAGAAGAGGATGCTTCTTCGGCGGATCTTCTTGTGCTTCCGGGCGGCATGCCGGGGACGTTGAACCTGAAGGCTCACGAGGGGCTGACAAAGCTTCTCCGGGAGTTTGATGAGAAGAAAAAGTATATCGCTGCAATCTGCGCGGCGCCAAGCATTTTAAGCGAACTTGGCATGTTAAAGGGCAGAAAGGCATGCGCATACCCCTCTTTTGAGGAAGCACTGGACTGCGGAGAGGTGCTTCAGGTCCCGGTGGTGACGGACGGACATATCACAACGGGAAGAGGAATGGGGGCTGCGATCCCCTTTGCACTGCGTCTGACAGAGCTGCTCTGCGGGGCAGAGAAAGCAGAAGAGGTAAGAAAGTCCATCGTATATGAGGTTTAGGTGAAAAAACACTGGAAATATGGGGGCTTGTGTGCTATACTGTCTTAATGACTGCAAAGATAATTTGCGTAATCAAGGAGGAAGAAAATGAGTTTACAGGTAGAAAAATTAGAACATAATATGGCAAAGCTGACGATCGAGGTGTCAGCAGAGGATGTGGAGAAGGCACTTCAGGCAGCATATCTGAAAGAGCGCGGAAAGATCAGTCTTCCGGGATTCCGTAAAGGAAAAGTGCCGCGCCAGCTTATCGAGAAGATGTACGGACCGGAAGTGTTCTATGATGAGGCAGCCAATCATATGATTTCAGAGGCATATGGAAAAGCTTACGACGAGTGCGAACTGGAGATTACATCACAGCCGAAGATCGATGTGGTACAGCTTGAGAAGGGCAAACCGTTTATCTTCACAGCGGAAGTTGCCGTAAAACCGGAAGTGACACTCGGTGAATATAAAGGACTGAAAGTGGACAAAGTTTCCACAGAGGTGACACAGGAAGAAGTTGACGCTGAGATCGACAGAGAGCGCGAGCGCAACGGAAGAACCATCGATGTGACAGACAGGGCAGTTCAGGACAAGGATCAGATCACTCTGGACTTCGAGGGATCTGTAGACGGCGAGCCGTTTGAGGGCGGCAAGGCAGAGGATTACCCGCTGACCATCGGAAGCGGCGCATTCATCCCGGGATTTGAGGATCAGCTGATCGGCGCTGAGATCGGAAAAGAGATGGAAGTCAATGTGACATTCCCGGAAGAGTATCAGGCAAAAGAGCTTGCAGGAAAAGCTGCAGTGTTCAAATGCACAGTCAAGTCCATCAAGGCAAAAGAGCTTCCGGAGCTGGATGACGAATTCGTATCCGACGTATCCGAGAAGAGCGAGACAGTAGATGAGTACAAAGCAGAGGTAGAGGCTAAGCTGAAGGAACGCAAGGAGCGCGAGGCAAAGCAGAAGAAAGAGGATCAGGCTGTAGAGAAGGCTGTGGAGAACGCACAGATTGATATTCCGGAGCCGATGATCGATCTTCAGACAAGACAGATGGCGGATGATTTTGCACGCCGGATTATGCAGCAGGGCCTGACCGTTGAGCAGTACTATCAGTTCACAGGGCTCTCTGAAGAAAAGATGATGGAAGAGATGAAACCGCAGGCAGAGAAGAGAATCCGTACAAGACTGGTTCTCGAGGCTGTAGCGGCTGCAGAGAACATTGAGGTTTCCGACGAGCGTCTGGAAGAAGAACTCAAGAAGATGGCTGACTCCTATCAGATGGAGGTTGACAAACTGAAAGAGTTCATGGGCGAGAATGAGAAGAAGCAGATGAAGGAGGATATCGCAGTTCAGGATGCGGTTACTTTCATCACGGATGCAGCAGTAGAAGAGTAAGAGACATTTTTTTCGAAAGGTGCGCCGTACTGGTGCACCTTTTGTCAGACATCAGGAAGGAAGGATAGAACATGAGTTTAGTACCTTATGTCATTGAACAGACGAGCCGCGGTGAGCGGTCCTATGATATTTATTCAAGACTGTTGAAGGAGAGGATCATTTTCCTCGGTGAAGAGGTAAATGACGTGTCTGCCAGCGTGATCGTGGCGCAGCTCCTTTTCCTGGAAGCGGATGATCCGGATAAGGATATCCAGCTCTATATCAACAGCCCGGGAGGTTCTGTTACGGCAGGACTTGCCATCTATGACACGATGCAGTATATTAAGTGTGACGTGTCTACCGTATGTATCGGTATGGCGGCGAGCATGGGGGCATTCCTGCTCTCAGGCGGAAAGAAGGGAAAGAGATTTGCCCTTCCGAATGCGGAGATCATGATCCATCAGCCGTCCGGCGGTGCTCAGGGCCAGGCCACGGAGATCCAGATCGCAGCAGAGCATATCCTGCGCACAAAGCAGAAACTGAATGAGATTCTGGCTGCAAATACCGGACAGAGCCTGGAGAAGATCAAAGCCGATACAGAGCGTGATAATTTTATGTCCGCTGAAGAGGCGAAGGCATACGGTCTGATCGACGAAGTAATAGTAAGCCACTGATTTAGTGGTGGTATGAGGTGACATATATGGCAGGAAAAATGACAGATGACATCGTAAGATGCTCGTTCTGCAATAAAAGTCAGGCACAGGTGCGCAAGCTGATCGCAGGACCTAACGGCACCTATATCTGCGATGAATGTATCGCCATCTGCTCGGAGATCATCGAGGAAGAGCTTGATTACAACGACAGAGGCGCGCTCGATGAGATCAATCTTCTGACGCCGGAGGAGATGAAGGCGTTTCTGGATGATTATGTGATCGGGCAGGATGAGGCGAAAAAGGTTCTCTCCGTTGCAGTATATAACCATTATAAAAGGATTCTGGCTGAGCAGGATCTGGGCGTGGAGCTTCAGAAGAGCAATATTCTGATGCTCGGACCGACCGGTTGCGGAAAGACGCTTCTGGCACAGACTCTTGCGAAAGTACTGAATGTCCCGTTTGCCATTGCGGATGCGACAGCACTGACGGAGGCGGGATATGTGGGAGAGGATGTGGAGAACATTCTTCTCAAGGTAATACAGGCCGCGGACGGGGATATTGAGCGTGCGGAGCACGGCATCATCTATATCGATGAGATCGACAAGATCACGAGAAAATCGGAGAATCCGTCCATTACCCGCGATGTATCCGGAGAGGGTGTTCAGCAGGCTCTCCTGAAGATCATAGAGGGAACGTTGGCGTCTGTTCCGCCTCAGGGAGGCAGGAAGCATCCCCATCAGGAGCTGATTCAGATCGATACGACGAATATTCTGTTTATCTGCGGAGGAGCATTTGAAGGAATCGACAAGATTATCGAGACCCGGCTGGACAGAAAATCGATTGGTTTTAATGCGGAGATTGCCTCAAAGCATGAATATGATATCGATGTGCTTCTTCACGAGGTACTGCCTCAGGATCTTGTGAAATATGGTCTGATTCCGGAGCTTGTTGGAAGGCTTCCGGTCACGGTATCCCTGGATATGCTTGACGAGGAGGCGCTGATCCGTATTCTGACAGAGCCAAAGAGCGCGATTGTCAAACAGTATCAGAAGCTTCTGGAGCTGGATGGCGTGAAGCTGGAATTTGACCGGGATGCACTGGTGGCGATCGCCGAGACATCACTGGCGAGAAAGACAGGTGCGAGAGGTCTGCGTGCGATCATGGAGAAGATCATGATGGATACGATGTTTACCGTTCCGTCGGACGATACCATCAAGGAATGCCGGATTACGAAGAATACCGTGCTCGGCACAGAAGGACCGAGGTATCTGCGCGACGGCGAGGAGCGAAGGTCATTTCTGACTTCGGAAAGTGCATAGAGAGCGGATCAGGATCCGCTTTGTACAGGGCGGGTGCAATGGATTTCCCATATGTGCCCGCCCTGTGTTTCCATATAAGCAGAGAAGAATGCGGATAATCCGGAGCAGAGAAAGGAAACTTTCTGCAGTATATTCCGCAGAAATTCAGGAGGAGACAGATGGACAATGAGATAAAGAGCCTGCCCATGGTGGCGCTGCGCGGGATGACAATTCTGCCGGAAATGGTCGTTCACTTTGATGTGAGCCGGGAGAAGTCCATTGCAGCTGTGCAGGAAGCCATGGTGGAGGAACAGAAAATATTCCTTGTGGCCCAGAGAACTGTCAATACGGAGGATCCGGGGCAGAAGGACGTTTACGAGGTCGGCACGGTCGCTTCGGTCAGGCAGATTATCAAGCTGCCAAAGCATATCGTGCGCGTCCTTGTGGCCGGAGAGAGCAGGGCGGTACTCAGGGAGATTGAATTCTCGGCACCGTATCTGCGGGCAAAAGTGGAAGTTGTAGAGGAACCGGAGGAAGAGAATTCCGGGGACGAGGAAAGCCTTCACGAGGATACCGGAACAGAGGCTATGGAACGGAGCCTGAAGGATATGTTCGTTGACTACGCGGCGAGAAACGGCAAGATATCCAAGGAGACAGTGGCGGGAATCCTGGAGATCAGGGGACTGCGCAGGCTGGTGGATGAGATTGCCGCGTCGATCCCCCTGCACTATACTGACCAGCAGGAGATCTTAAATGAGATCAATCTGCAGAAACGCTATGAGAAACTTGCGTTTAAGCTGGTGAATGAAGTGCAGATCATGAACATCAAGGAAGAGATTCAGAGAAAAGTGAAGGAGAGGGTGGACAAGCACCAGAGGGAATATATCCTGAGGGAACAGCTCCGGCTGATCCGCGAGGAACTGGGAGAGGAGTCTACCATATCCGACGCCGAAGAGTTCGAACAGGCTGTGCGGAAGCTGAAGGCGCCAAAGGAAGTCAAGGAGAAACTGCAGAAGGAGATCAACCGTTTCAAGAGTTCACTGAACTCCCCGGCGGAGAACGGGGTGATCCGCACGTATATTGAGACTCTCCTGGAGATGCCCTGGAATAAAGCTTCCCAGGACAACAACGATATCGCCTATGCAAAGCAGGTGCTGGATGAGGATCATTACGGACTGGAGCAGGTGAAGGAGCGTATTCTGGAATTCCTGGCTGTGCGGACGCTGACGAAGAAAGGGGAGAGCCCGATTCTCTGTCTGGTGGGACCGCCGGGAACAGGAAAGACTTCCATTGCCAGATCACTTGCCCGTGCAATGAAGAAGAAATATGTCCGGATTTCCCTGGGAGGCGTCCGGGATGAGGCGGAGATCCGCGGACACAGGAAAACCTATGTGGGGGCGATGCCGGGGCGTATCGCCAACGGGATTCGGGCAGCCGGTGTGAAGAACCCGGTAATGCTTCTGGATGAAATCGACAAAGTCAGTACAGACTACAAGGGAGATACGTTTTCCGCTCTCCTGGAGGTACTTGACAGCGAGCAGAACAGCCGGTTCCGGGATCATTATCTGGAAGTGCCCCTGGATCTCTCCGAGGTTCTGTTCATCACCACGGCAAATACGCTTCAGACCATACCCCGTCCGCTTCTGGACCGTATGGAGGTGATTGAGATCAGCAGCTATACGGAGAACGAGAAGCTCCACATTGCGGAGGAGCATCTCATACCAAAGCAGCTGAAGCTCCACGGACTTACGGAGGAACAGCTGACCTTCAGCCGGCATGCGATCTGGAAGATGGCGCGCAATTATACGAAGGAAGCCGGCGTAAGACAGCTGGAGCGGGAGATCGGAAATGTGTGCCGGAAGGCGGCAAAGGAGATCCTGACAGAGGGAAGAAAGAAAGTGGCTGTGACAGACCGCAACATTCACCGGTTCCTCGGAAAGGAGAAATTCACCTATCAGATGGCAAATCCGGCGCCGGAGGTGGGAATTGTAAGAGGCCTTGCCTGGACAAGCGTAGGAGGGGATACCCTGCAGATCGAGGTGAACGTCATGCCGGGAACCGGGGATATCATGCTGACCGGTCAGCTCGGCGACGTGATGAAAGAGTCCGCGCAGACCGGAATCAGCTATATCCGTTCTGTGAGCGGGCGGTACGGGATCGCGGAAGATTTCTTTGCCAAACATGATATCCATGTACATATTCCGGAGGGAGCCGTGCCGAAAGACGGACCGTCTGCCGGGATCACCATGGCGACAGCCATGCTTTCCGCCATCACGGAGAAGAAAGTCCGCGCCGACCTTGCCATGACCGGTGAGGTTACGCTGCGGGGGAGAGTCCTTCCCATCGGCGGCCTCAAGGAGAAACTTCTTGCGGCGAAGAATGCGGGAATCCGCACGGTCCTTGTACCGAAGGAAAACAAGGCGGATGTGGACGAGCTGGCTTCCGAGATTACAAAGGGGCTGGAGATCATTCCGGTTGAGAATATGAACGAAGTGCTGGAAAAGGCACTGGTTGAATAAAGGAGCAGGATATGGTAATTAAAAATGTAAGTCTGGAGACTGTATGCGGGATTACAAGCGTACTGCCGGAGAATGACAAGCCGGAGATTGCATTTGCGGGGAAATCCAATGTGGGAAAATCATCACTGATAAACGCGCTGATGAACCGGAAGTCGCTTGCCCGGATCTCGTCTACGCCGGGCAAGACCCAGACGATCAACTTCTATAATATCAACGATGTGATGTATCTGGTGGATCTCCCGGGATACGGGTATGCAAAAGTGTCGGAAAAGGAGAAAATCCAGTGGGGAAAGCTGATCGAGAAATATCTTCACGGCTCCGCGCAGCTTCGGGCGGTTTTCCTTCTCATCGACATCCGGCATGAGCCGTCGGAGAACGACCGGATCATGTACCGGTGGATTCTGGACCAGGGATTCGAGCCGATTATAATTGCCACGAAGCTGGACAAAATAAAGCGCAGCCAGGTTCAGAAGCATGTGAAAATGTTAAAGGACGGGCTTGCCCTTGTGCCCGGGACGAAGGTCATCCCCTTTTCGTCGCTCACGAAACAGGGGCGGGATGAGATATGGGAACTGGTAGAAACAGAGTATCTGGAGACAGACGGGGAGGACTAGGATGAAACGGAGACGTCCTTACTGGCAGGTCGCGGTCAGACTGCTGTTCAGTGTCCTTGCAACGGCGGCCTTTATCGTTGCAGGAATCTGGCTGATCGGATTCCTGGCGCCTTTTGTGATCGGGTGGATTATCGCCTCGATTGCGGCGCCCCTTGTAAACTGGCTGGAAAAGAGACTGAAAATAGTAAAGAAACTGGGGTCGGCGCTGATTGTAATCCTCGTTCTGGGCGTGATTGTGCTGGTGATTTACTTTGCAGTCAGCAGACTTGTCGTGGAGATCAGCGGGCTGATCCAGAATTTCCCGGAGATCTATGCGCAGCTTGAGGCAGGGCTGCGGCAGATCGGAGATACGCTGTCCGGCCTGTTTGAGAGGCTGCCGGAAGGTGTGCAGGAAGGATGGAACACGGCGGCGGAAAATCTGGATCACTATATGGGAAATCTGGTTTCGAATATCAGCGAGCCCACTGTGACTGCGGCGGGGAATATCGCCAAGAGCGTGCCGTACTATCTGATCTCTTTCCTTGTCGCCATCCTTTCCGCCTACTTTTTTACCGTGCAGAGAGAGGAAGTCCTTCAGTGGTTTAAGAAGGTATTCCCTGCAGCGGTGACAAAAAGGATGACCCTTGTGGCAGACAACCTGAAATATGCGGTGGGAGGATATTTCAAGGCGCAGTTCAAGATCATGGGAGTTGTGTTCCTGATTCTGCTGGTAGGACTGGGACTCCTGGGGACGGGATATTTTGTCCTGGTGGCTTTCCTGATCGCCTTCCTTGATTTCCTGCCGTTTTTCGGTACGGGAACCGCCATGATTCCCTGGGCGGTCTATACGTTTTTCATGGGAGACTATAAGCTGACGGTGGCGCTGATGGTGATCTATGTAATCACTCAGGCGGTGCATCAGCTCCTTCAGCCGAAACTTGTGGGGGACAGCGTGGGGCTCAATCCCCTTGTGACCCTGCTGCTTCTCTATATCGGCTACCGGATCGGCGGCATTCTTGCCATGATCCTGGCGGTTCCGATCGGGATGGTGCTTATCAATATGTGCCAGTCCGGGGCGTTTGACTATATTTTTGATGATGTAAAAATCCTGATTGACGGAATCCTGGGACTGCGGTCCGATGAAGAAGAGTGACATCCGTGCCGGTATACAATTATTGCCGGCAACTGTTTTGGGCTTGCAATCGTATATGCAGCTGTGATATTATGTGTAATGGAAAAGCAATATCCCGTCCGGGTATAAAACGGAGGGGAAAATAGAACAATAACAGACAGGAGGAAATAAAGATGAAGAAATATGTTTGTGACGTATGTGGATACATTTACGACGAGGAGACTGGCGATCCGGAAAACGGAATCGAACCGGGAACAAAATGGGAAGATGTGCCGGAAGACTTTGTCTGCCCGCTGTGCGGAGTAGGAAAAGATCAGTTTTCTGAAGTAGAGTGATCTTAATTAAGATGCGCCTGGGGACAGCTTTGAGGAGTTGTCCCCGTTTTTATTTTGCAGGGAGATCCTGAAAAAATCGGGAAAGAAGGAAGATGAGAATGAGTAGATATGATGTGATTATAATCGGAGCCGGTCCGGGAGGAATCTTTGCGGCATATGAGCTGACAAAGAAGGCGCCCGGGTTGAAAATAGCGGTGTTTGAGGCAGGAAATCCTCTGGAAAAGAGGAAATGTCCGATTGACGGGAAAAAGATAAAAAGCTGCATTAACTGCCGGACCTGCGCGATCATGAGCGGATTTGGCGGAGCGGGCGCATTTTCAGACGGCAAGTACAATATCACCAACAATTTCGGCGGAACACTCTATGAGTATATCGGCAAGGAAACAGCTACGGAGCTGATGCACTATGTAGATGAGATCAATGTGTCCCACGGCGGGGAGGGGACGAAGATGTATTCCACTTCCGGCACGAAATTCAAGAAGCTCTGTATGCAGCACAAGCTGAACCTTCTGGATGCATCCGTGCGCCACCTCGGGACGGATATTAACTACGTGGTTCTGGAAAATCTCTTTGCGGAGCTCAAAGACAAGGTGGAGTTCCGGTTTAACTGTCATGTGGACAGCCTGGAGCGCACCGGCGACGGGTACTGTGTGATCTGCGGGGAGCAGAGGGATGAGTGTAAGGACTGTATCGTTTCCGTGGGGCGAAGCGGAAGCAAATGGATGGAGAAAGTCTGCGGGGAACTGGATATTCCCACCAAGTCGAACCGGGTGGACATCGGTGTGCGCGTAGAGCTTCCGGCTGTGATTTTCTCCCATCTGACAGATGAACTCTACGAGAGCAAGATCGTCTACCGCACGGAGAAATTTGAGGATAAGGTGCGGACTTTCTGCATGAACCCGAACGGGATTGTGGTGAATGAGAACACCAACGGAATCGTGACGGTCAACGGACACAGCTACGAGGATCCGGCAAAACAGACAGAGAATACGAATTTTGCCCTGCTGGTGGAGAAACATTTCTCCGAGCCTTTCAAGGACAGCAACGGATACGGTGAGAGTATTGCCCGGCTGTCCAATATGCTGGGCGGGGGAGTGCTGGTTCAGAGATTCGGCGATCTGATCCGGGGGAGAAGAAGCACCCGGGAGAGAATCGAGGAAAGTTTTGTTCGGCCGACCCTTTCGGCGGCGCCCGGCGATTTAAGCCTCGTGCTTCCGAAGAGGATCCTGGACGGGATTATCGAGATGGTCTACGCTCTTGACAAGATTGCGCCGGGAACTGCCAACGACGACACCCTGCTCTATGGCGTTGAAGTCAAGTTCTATAACATGGAAGTTAAGCTTGATGAGAATCTTGAGACGAAATACAAAGGGCTCTATGTGATCGGCGACGGCAGCGGTGTGACCCACTCTCTGTCCCATGCGTCTGCCAGCGGCGTCTACGTGGCGCGCAGGATTGCGGGAAATCACGGATAATACAAAGAAGAAAAACAGATGGCTTTGGAGGAACAGACAGCAATGATTTCTTTCGAAAACGACTATATCCAGGGGGCGCACCCGGATGTCCTGAAGCGCCTTCTGGAGACGAATATGGAGCCTCTTTCCGGGTACGGGAGCGATCCGTACTGCGAGAGCGCCAGGGAAAAGATCCGGCGCGCCTGCGGATGCGTGGAGGCAGATGTATTTTTCCTGGTAGGAGGAACACAGACGAACGCCGTGGTGATCGACGGGATGCTTGGAGGCTATGAGGGTGTTGTGGCGGCAGAGACAGGACATGTGGCGGTACACGAGGCGGGCGCCGTGGAGTTTACCGGACACAAGGTACTGACCGTGCCCGGACATAACGGGAAGATCGACGGAGGAGAACTGGCGGAATTCCTGGAAGGCTTTTATAAGGATGAAAACCATGAGCATATGGTGTTCCCGGGCATGGTCTACATCTCCCATCCCACAGAGTATGGAACTCTTTATACGAACGAGGAATTCCGGCAGATATCCGGAATCTGCCGGCGGTACGGAATACCGCTCTTTCTGGACGGCGCGCGTCTCGGTTACGGGCTGATGAGCCGGGGGACGGATGTGACTCTGGAGGATATTGCCAGGTTCTGCGACGTGTTTTACATCGGTGGGACCAAGGTGGGAGCTCTTTGCGGAGAGGCAGTGGTTTTTCCGAAAAAGGCACCGCGGCATTTCCTGACCACCGTGAAACAGCAC
>CBJMC01400__coassemble_1625_pt1 | contig 12304 bp, 12 predicted proteins | sample CBJMC01400__metabat2_high_PE_029 | metagenome-assembled genome bin CBJMC01400 | reverse complement strand
TGCTGAACTGGAGATTCTGGATTCACAGGCGCAGTAAGCTGTAGGATATCAGGCAGCTTCCTTTCGTTATAAGCCGGAATCTGGGCATTTTTTCTATTTTACACGCAGGAAATTTTGTACAAAATCACTTTTGAAATTTTATGAAAATTTAGTTAAAATAATATTACAACGTGTAGCTCTCATGCGTAATTCCGGTTGTGCAGGAGCTGCACATTTATTTTTTGAAAGAGAGGTATTGCAGAATGAAACGTGTAAAAGCAGCCTGCATATGTCAGACTCTCCACTTCCTGCTGAAGGAAGATCTTGGTCATGATTATGCTGTAAATCTTGTAAAGCAGGAGGTCGAACAGTATAAAAAGGGACTGGACAGAAACCATACCCAGTATAAGATTCTTGAGGAAACGGAACAGCCGGACGGATCGATCATCGTAAAAGTGATCAAACAGTATAATTCCAGTCCGGTAGGAAACTATCTGGATTAATTGTCAGAAGAAACGTACAGGACGATGAGCCGGTCTGGCTGATGTGTTCTGTACGTTTTTTATATTTATTTTATTTGTCTCACTTTCCACTCTGTGATATAGTATATTTACTCTTTGACGATTATACATATCTGTCTGAACCCGGATGATTCCGGAGGATCATTACTGACAGGGATGCTGAACGTGCTTTTATCGCCGCGTATTTCTGCCGAGAAGAAGATCCTGACATTAAACTCAAAATACCAGGATGTAATTGCAGAAGAGCTTGAGGAGGAACCGGCCGCACTTTCGGTTTACTACAATGCTGTTACAGAAAATCCTCATGCTTCTGCCGATGAAATCTGGGAAAATCTGCAAAAAAAATAAAAGGAGGAACCTGACATGGTACATCATATTGTTATGTGGAAATTCAAACCGGAGATCCCGGAGGAAAAGAAGCCGGAATTAAAGGCTGCAATGAAAGAGAACCTGGTTTCGCTTGTCGGCAGAGTCCCCGGTCTGCTGAGCCTGGAATTCGTCGAGAATCCGCTGCCTTCAAGCACCCATGACGTGGCGCTTGTCTCTACCCTTGAAAAAGCAGAGGATATTGCAGTTTACGCAAATCATCCGGCGCATGTTGCTGTTGCCGATACTTATGTCCGTCCATTTGTGACAGAAAGAGCCTGTCTGGATTACTGAGTAATGCGAGGTCGGAAAAAGGAGGCGAAGCGCAATGAATATGTACGATCTGATCGTCAGAAAGAAGCGGGGCGGCGCTCTGACAAAAGAGGAAATTGACTGGATGATCCGGAACTATACTTCCGGTAAAATTCCGGACTATCAGATGTCTGCCATGATGATGGCAATCTGTTTTGTCGGCATGACAGACGAGGAGACGAAAGACCTCACGCTGGCCATGGCGCACAGCGGGGACGTGCTGGATCTTTCCGCCATCCACGGTATAAAGGTGGACAAACACAGCACCGGAGGAGTGGGAGACAAGACCTCTCTTGTCCTGGCGCCCCTTGTCGCTTCCCTTGGTGTTCCGGTGGCAAAAATGTCCGGACGCGGACTGGGACATACAGGAGGAACCATTGACAAACTGGAGAGTTTTTCCGGTTTTTCTACCAGTCTTTCCCCGGAAGAGTTTATCCGCAACGTAAACCAGATTCACATCGCCATTGCCGGTCAGACGGCCAATCTGGCTCCTGCGGACAAAAAGCTGTATGCCCTGCGGGATGTTACCGGAACGGTAGACCAGATGTCCCTGATCGCTTCCAGCATCATGAGCAAAAAGCTCGCTTCCGGAGCAGACGCTATTGTGCTGGATGTGAAGACCGGCGACGGAGCATTTATGAAAGAACTGTCAGACGCCCGCGCACTTGCCCGTGATATGGTAAGCATCGGGACACTTGCCGGAAAAGATGTGACCGCTGTGATCTCCGATATGGATCAGCCCCTCGGATATGCCGTCGGCAACGCTCTGGAAGTGAAAGAAGCCATTGACACTCTGAAAGGGCAGGGACCTGCGGACCTGCGGGAACTGGTACTGGTGCTCGGAACTTACATGGCGGTAAAAGCGGGTGCAGCAGCAGATCCGGAAACCGCGCGGAAACTTCTGGAGGAATCTCTGGACAGCGGAAAGGCCTTCTCTGTTTTCCGCCAGTTTATTCAGGCACAGGGCGGTAACCCAAGCCAGGCGGATCAACCGGAGCTGCTTCCTTTGGCACCGTATCAGGAGGAAGTTCCTTCTCCGGCCGGAGGATATATCAGTGATATTCATACTGAGGAGATCGGACGGATCTGCCTTCTGCTCGGCGGAGGACGCAGGACAAAGGAGAGTCCCATTGATCTCTCTGTAGGAATCGTCCTGAAAAAGAAGAAGGGGGACAAGGCTGCCCCGGGAGAGGCTCTTGCCGTAATTCACGCATCAGATGCCTCCCTCCTGCCGGAAGCATCCCGGCGTCTTGCTGCTGCTTATGAATTTTCACCGGATCCGCAGCCTGATATCCCGCTGATTAAGGAAATCATTGATTCCGGAAGGTAGAATTCCGGAAAAGGAATAGGACATCAGATGCCATACATATACTGACTATAAATAGCATATGTGTGGCATTTTTATGGAAAGAGAACAGTTCCGGGAAAAGCTTGCATCCGCCGCAAGCATGCCCAAGGATGTGGTGCTCGGCGCTGCAGTGACTACGATCCTCGGACGAAATGAAGTATGTATTGAGAATTACCGGGGGATTATTGAATATACGGATACACTGATCCGTGTTGCAGTAAAAGGTTCGCAGATCCGTCTTACAGGGAAACGTCTGCAGGTTGAATATTACACCAATGATGAGATGAAGATCACCGGAAAAATCTGCACACTGGAATTTGCCGACGGGAGGAATGACGATTGATCCGCTCACTCATCCGTTACCTGAAAGGATATGTCAAAATCCGCGTGGAGGGATATTCCCCAGAACGCTTTCTGAATATGTGCTGCTTTCATCATATTCTGATCTGGGGGCTGTATCCGGCCGACGGTTCCTATGAGCTTTACATGCAGCTTTCCGGTTTCCGCAGGATCCGTCCCTTTGTCCGGAAAACCCATACAAAAGTAACCGTCCTGGAACGCTTTGGCTTTCCCTTCTTTCTGGCAAGATACCGGCGCCGGAAACTTTTCTTCGGCGGTCTGCTTCTCTGCATTTTTCTGATCTACGGATATTCCCTCTTTATCTGGGATATTCATTTTGAGGGGAATGAACGGTGGACGGATGAAACACTGACGGAATTCCTGGCCTCGGAGGGCGTTGCACCAGGGATGTTAAAACGTACTGTGGACTGCCCGGAAATCGTCAAAGAGATCCGGACGGCATATAACGATATTGTCTGGGTATCCGCCTCCATCGACGGAAGCCGCCTGAAGATCCAGATCAAGGAGAATGATGATACTTTCCGGAAAGATACGGTTTCGTCCGGCACAGGTTCATCCGGCACCGCATCCTCTGACGGACAGAATCCGGAAGAAATCGAAACCGCAGGCGAAGGGGATGCCACAGACCTGATCGCTTCGTCCGACGGCACGATTACAGAAATCATTACACGCTCCGGAGTGCCCCAGGTTCATGCCGGAGATCAGGTAAAAGCGGGTGACATCCTTGTTCTCGGCAGGATTGAAGTAAAAAACGACAGCGGGGAAGTCATCGGGTATCAGTATCAGCATTCGGATGCCGATATCTACGCAGACACACAGATGGAATACTCAGACAGTGTTCCTCTTACGGAACCGGAAAAAACGTATGACGGAAAGAAGCGTTTCCAGTTCTTTTTCCGTTTTTTCGGCTGGACAGCGTCTGTCGGCACAGTCCGGAATTCCTTTGAAAACTGCGAAATTTATACAAAAGAAATACAGATGAAGGCGGGAGAGAACTTCTATCTGCCCTTTTCTTTCGGCTTTAAGGAGGCAAGATCCTACACGGCAGAAGAGCGTACATGTACGCAGGAGGAACTTCAGAAAAAGCTGAGCCTGAATTTCAGGCGCTTTTGTGAGGATTTGGAGGAAAAGGGTATTCACATCCGCGGGAATAGTGTTAAAATACACATAGGCGAAAATTCTGCCGATGCTTCCGGTACGATTTATCTGAACGAACGGATCACCCGGGAAGCAGACACGGAAATATTAACAATTGAAAGGAAGGAACCAGATGAGCCTGTCGGAACTGATGATTGATATACCGGCCGAACATGAGGCAAATGTGTTCGGCCAGTTTGATTCCTATGCAAAAAAAATCGAGCGGACTTTTCACGTTACGCTTATTGCCCGGGACGGGCAGACAAAGATCGTGGGGGAGAACAGCGCCGCCCAGAAGGTGCTTCGTATCCTCACCCAGCTTGTGGAGCTGTCCAGGCGGGGCAATACAATAACAGAACAGAATGTGGACTATGCGATCTCGCTTGTCTATGAGGATCAGGAGGAAGACCTTGTCGCTATCGATAAAGACCTGATCTGCTACACGCTTCAGGGGAAACCGGTGAAGCCGAAGACACTGGGGCAGAAGAGGTATGTGGACGCCATCCGCGAAGGCATGATCACCTTCGGGCTTGGTCCCGCCGGAACCGGAAAGACCTACCTTGCCATGGCCATGGCGATTACTGCATTTAAGAGAAATGAAGTCAGCCGGATCATCCTGACCCGTCCCGCCATCGAAGCGGGAGAGAAGCTGGGATTTCTGCCCGGGGATCTGCAGAGCAAGATTGATCCCTATCTGCGCCCGCTGTATGACGCGCTGTATCAGATCATGGGGGCAGAGAGCTTTATCAAGAACTCGGAGAAAGGCCTGATCGAAGTGGCGCCTCTTGCATATATGCGTGGACGTACCCTGGACAATGCCTTCATCATCCTGGACGAGGCGCAGAACACCACCCCTGCCCAGATGAAGATGTTCCTGACACGAATCGGTTTCGGCTCCAAGGTCGTTATCACCGGAGATTCCACCCAGAAGGACCTGCCTGCCGGAGCCGCTTCCGGTCTGGATGTTGCAGTGCAGGTTGTGAAAAATCTGGATGACATCACCATCTGCTCTCTGACGAGCAAGGACGTTGTGAGACATCCTCTTGTACAGAAGATTGTCAAGGCATATGAAGACTATGAGAAAAAATCTGCCGCCCGGCAGAAGAATACCCGGAGGAGAAAAGCATGAGCCTGTTTATCGAGGAAGAAGGATCTGTCTGTCTGCCGTTTGATGTGGAGAATACGGCGGAGCTGGTGGTATCCGCTGCGTTGGACTATATCGGCTGTCCCTATGAGGCAGAAGTGAATCTCCTTCTCACCACAGATGATGAGATCCATGAGATGAATCAGATGCACCGGGGCATTGACCGCCCTACCGATGTTCTTTCCTTTCCCATGCAGGAATACGATATTCCCGGAGATTTTTCGAGATTCGACGAGGAGTCGGAAGATGTCTTTAATCCGGAATCCGGGGAACTGATGCTGGGGGATATTGTGATCTCCAAGGACCGCGTCCTTGCGCAGGCAGAACAGTACGGTCATTCTCCGAAACGGGAATACGCCTTTCTGATCGCCCACAGCATGCTTCATCTCTTCGGATACGATCACATGGAAGAGGACGAGCGTCTGGTGATGGAACAGAAGCAGCGTGAGATTATGGAGAAGGTAAATATTCCGCGGGAATAGCTGGCGCGGGCAGAAACATACCGTGGACTTGTGTGGTAAGAATATACCATCCGGATAAGAAGATCAAAAATGCAACAGAAGGAGTACGGAATGCAGGAACAGATCAGAAGAAAGAAAACAGAAGAACGGCGAAAAGCAGACAGGCATTTTGTTGAGGCAGCTGCGGCATTCTCCGCGTCCTTTCCTGCCGTATTGTTTGCCGCGCTCTGCCTGATTCCGTTTACCCGGCTGCTTGGAGACAGGGAGAGCGGCGTTCTTGCTGTTACTTTCCTGTTCGGGGCGACGTTGTCCGCCATCGGCTCCCTGGGACTGCCTGCTGCCGTCGGGAAAACCATAGCCGGAAAGTCAGCGCAGAATCAGGGGGAAAACAGTTCCCGCATCTTATTTACTGCTCTGGTTCCTGGAACCGTATCCGCCTTTGCCCTTTCTCTGGCATCCTTTCTGGGTGCCGGCTTCTTTGCGGAGCGTATGTTGTCAGACCCGTCTGCCTCCATTGTGCTGCGCTGCCTTGCCCCCGGGATTTTTCTCTTCCCCGCAAATGGAATCCTTCAAGGATATTTCCTGGGCATCCGCAGTTCCGGCACTGCTGCCGCATCCCGGATAATTGCATGTCTGTCCGGTGTCATTCTGGCACTGGCAGGAGTATTTGTGCTGCCCCTTATCTTAAAACATTGGAACAGCGGTTCCTCAGAGGGACTTCCCGCCGTTTCCCGGGCGGCCGGAGCTGCTGCCGGATGGGTGGCAGGGACAGCATTAAGCCTGATTTTTCTTGTTCTCGCCCTGCGCACTTCCTGTGTTCTGATACAGAAAAAAGCAACCGGAAAGCACATTGATACCGCCCGGAAGGAAAAGATTCCATCCCTGCTCCGTTCACTGACTGTTGCCGCCGCACCGTCCCTTGCCCTTTCAGCCTTCTTTTTTCTCCGGAAACCGGCCGGACTTGCCCTGTTCCGTTATGCCCTTCAGTCCCGGGAAACTTCTGCAGAACAGATGCTTTCTCTGACCGGGACATATCTGATGAAATACGGCGCAATGATCCTGTTTCCCCTTATTCTCACCTGTGGAATCGGTGCAGGATGTGTCCGCGTTCTTGCTTCCGCATATGAGAAAGGGGAACGCCGTGTGTTTCGCGCCCGGTACGATCAGGCTCTGCGTCTGACAGCCGTTGTATCGATTCCGTCCTGGGCTATGCTTGCCATTTTCGCTGCTCCGCTTATGGAACTGCTCTTTCAGAATACGGAATCTGCAGCTATCCCTCTCTTCTGGTACGGTTCCTCTGTCATATTTTTCTTCGGAACAGCAGGAGTATCCGGTGTGATTCTGGCATTCACAGGGCACCTGACAACGCTGATCCGGAATACATTTGCCGGGTTTCTTCTTTCGATAGCTGTTCTGTGTATCGGACTTTTCGGCATAAAAACAGAACTGGCGGGACTGGCTGCCGCAGACGCTGCATTCTTTCTTGTCCTCGGCCTGATGAATCATTTCAGCCTGAAACGCATTTTCGGTTTCCGCATCAACACAGCCCGTTCCTTCGTCAGACCTGCTGCCGCAGCGGCGGTGATGGGAGCTGTCGGAGATGCGGTGTATCTGGTTACAGATCTTCTGGCAGGAGGAAGATTTCTCCCAGTCATTCTGGGAATTGCAGTGGGAATTCTGGTGTATGTCACAGCACTTCTGAAACTGGACACGCTCTCCAAAAGCGATATTCTTCTTCTGCCCGCCGGCAGCAGGATATTCCGGCTGTGCCGCACGCTTCATCTGCTACCCTCCAGGACAGAAAAACACTGACACAACCGCAGTATTCTGCATAAAAACGGAGAAAAAGCCAATACTTCCTGTAAAAAGGAGCTGAATGATATGAAACCAAAATATATTGCCGGCTTTTTCGCGTTTTTACTGCTGATCCTTCTTCTCCTTGCTGCAGGATACCAGATGAGCTACCGGGCTGTCATGGACAGACAGGCGGCGCGGTCCGAAGAACACGCTCCCGTATCAGAGAGTATCTCCGCGGAGGGAGAAGCGGTAAAAGAGGAGAATCCGGATGCCGTGGAAGGCTATTATATCTGTGAACTGCACGGGTTTGTCGTGGTTTATCTCGGAAACCGGACAACGATCTATGAACTGACAGAGATCCCGACTGACGAACTGCCCGATGACGTGGCAGCAGAAGTAAAAGCCGGAAAATATGCTGCCTCGGAAGGAGAGCTGTACGCTTTTCTGGAGAACTATTCCAGTTAAGCAGGTTTTGGGCGTCCCCTTCGCAGAACCGTTTCCGTACCGGTCCTATTCTCTGCTGAACTGATCAGTGAAGGGAGGTTTTTCCGGCAAAACAAAAGGAAAAATCACGAGATTGGTATAATATATTTTGCTCGTCAGAGCGGCTGATTTTGCGCAAATGATTGACAGTATGCCCCGAAGAGGGCATACTAGAGGAAAATAACTGTGAAATAAAGAGGTGCAGTGCGGTGAACGGGAATGAGGAAAAAGAAAAGAAACTGACCATCAATGACGTGGCGGAACAGCTCGGAGTTTCGATCAGCACGGTCTCCCGCGCGATCTCCGGCAAAGGGAGGATCGGGAGCGAGACGCGCCGGAAGGTGCTGGAATTTATCGAGGAGCATGATTATCATCCGAACAGCAGCGCAAAGAGTCTTGCGCAGGCAAAGACGGAAAATATTGCCCTTCTGATCCCTGAGGTGCGCACACTGGTGGCGCAGCCGTTCTTCTACTTATGTATGTGCGGCGTAAACGAGGTGGCGCAGGCGCGGGGCTACGATATGTTCGTCGTGACGACGAACGGCAGGGATACGACCCGGCTGAAGCGGCTTCTGGACAATGAGAAAGTAGACGGCGTAATCCTCGGGAATACCCACAGGGATGATTCGTTCGCGCGATTCCTGAAGTCGAGGGGGTGCCCTTTTGTAGCCATCGGTTCCATGGACGACGATACGGTCGTGCAGGTGGACCATGACAATATGGGCGCCTGCAGGGATCTGACGGCGATCCTGCTCTCCCGCGGGATGCGGCGGATCGCCTATATGGGACAGGCGGGCAATCTGATCGTCAACGAGGAGCGGTACAAGGGCTACCGGCAGGCGTTCAATGACATTGGCACGGACGTGGATATGGACCTTGTATACAGGGACAATACGACAGAGATGATTATGCGCAAAAATACCGATGAACTGGTGCGCAAAAAGGCGGACTGCATTCTCTGCCAGGATGACGCTGTCTGCAATATCGTGCTTCAGGAACTGTACTGCCAACAGGTAAGGATCCCACAGGATATCCGCGTGGCGTCGTGTCATAACAGCAAGGCGCTGGACAGTTATCCGGTGACGGTGACGTCGCTTAAGTTTGACAATACCGAGATCGGACGCGTTGCCTGCGACGTGCTGATCGATATGCTGGAGGGCAGGGAAGTGCCGCCGAAAACGGTGCTTGACTATGAGGTCGTGCTCAAGGAATCGACGAAATAGCGGGAATTCCCGGCAGGGAGACGCCTTGAAAAAAGAAAACAGAGGAAGATTGACACGCGGCTGAAATGCGCAAGTTGCGCAAATTCAGCCGCTATCTTTGTATAAAAGATATAAAAATACTTTGAAATGAATGTGTATTATGCACATTGTACAAAAATACGGCAGGTGCTATAATAGTCTACAGAGCAAGCGATTGCGCAACTCTTGAATGCGAAAACATCGGAGAGTGCAGGAGCATTAACAAAGCACTCCGGCAAAGGCCGGAAAAGGAGGTTATTTTATGAAGAAAAAGTTGGTAAGCGTACTGTTGTCAGCGGCAATGGTTTCAACACTGCTTGCAGGCTGCGGCAGCAGACCGGATGATACTTCGGACAAGTCCGAGGGCACGGTGTCAGGCGAAAAGCAGGATGTATCCTTGAGACTGTGGGGCGCAGAGGAAGACCAGACGCTTCTGCAGAGTCTGATCGATTCTTTCGAGGAAGAATATGCCGATGCGGCAAATATCACAGTCGAGCTCGGCGTTGAGAGTGAGTCTACGGCAAAAGATACAGTCCTGACAGACGTTGAGGCCGCGGCAGATGTATACGCATTCGCATCTGACCAGCTTCCGGATCTGGTAAATGCGGGAGCACTTCAGTCCGTTGACGAGATGGACGAGGCTCTCCAGGCTTACGCAGGCAAGAGAGTGGAGGATATCGAGAGTGCTAACTCTGCTGATTCTGTCGAGGCGGCTACATTCAACAATACGCTGTACGCTTTCCCGATGACGGCGGACAACGGATATTTCCTGTACTATGATTCTTCCGTGCTTTCAGCGGATGACGTGGCTACATGGGACGGCATGCTTGCAAAGGCGGACGAGGCAGGAAAGAAAGTTGCCATGACTCTGGCGTCAGGCTGGTACAATGCATCATTCTTCTACAGCGCAGGCTTTACGACGGGACTTAATGACGACGGAAGTACATCCATGGACTGGAACGGGAATGCGGATTACACAGGCGTGGAAGTGACGCAGGCGATGCTGAATATCGCAGGAAGCCCCGCGTTTATGGCAGTTGCAGACGGCGATATTTCCAACCAGATCGCATCCGGACAGCTCTGCGCGGCAGTATCCGGCACATGGGATGCGAAAGCGGCTCAGCAGGCATTCGGAGACGGATATGCAGCAACGAAGCTTCCGACATTTACCATCGCAGGCGACCAGCTGCAGCAGGCTTCTGTATCCGGTTACAAGCTGGTAGGCGTGAACGCACATTCTGAGAACGTAGGATGGGCAGCACTCCTGGCAGACTGGATCACAAATGAAAACGCACAGCAGCAGCGCTTTGAGGAGCGCCAGATCGGGCCGTCAAACAACACGGTGCTTGAGTCTGACGCAGTACAGTCAAATGTAGCTCTTGCAGCCCTTGCAGCGCAGAATGAGTTCGGTGTTGTACAGTTTGCAGGACAGAACTTCTGGGATCCGGCGGCTACATTCGGCGAGATCGTCGCAAAAGGAGAGCTTAATGCAGATGATACGGACGCGATCCAGACAGCGCTTGATACGCTGGTAGAAGGCGCTACGGCTCCGGTCAACTAAAGGAATTAGGAACGATAGAGATAACAACCGACAATAAAAATGCCTGATCAGCCGGCCGGCCACATGGAATACAGCAGTGAGCCGGCCGGTTTTTGAAAGAGGACCGGATGAAATGATCTTTTATCCGGCTTGGGAAGGAGAAAAGTATGGAAAAATCGAAAGGGAAGATCGCAGGGGTCTTCGGCGGCATCGGCAGATTCTTTCGTGGATTCGGAGAAGCCGTTGCAAAAGGCGACCTTTTCGTAAAACTCTCCATGATCTGGATGGGCGCGGGGTATTTCCGCAGGAAGCAGTATGTAAAATCCGTCCTGATCACTATATTTGAAGCGCTGGTCATCGTGTTCAGCGTTGTCTGCTCTTCACATTACATACCGAAGTTCGGCACGCTGGGAACCGTAAAGCGGGCATCGGAGTTCAATCCGGTGACCATGAAAAATGAGATCAACGATTATGACAACTCGTTTATGATCCTTCTGTTCTCTGTGGTAAGCATCGTGATCTGGGCTGTATTCCTTGTGGTCTGGATCTCCAATGTAAAACATGCTTATGAGCTCCAGAAGATGGCGGAGAACGGAGAACATATCAATACATTTAAAGAAGATCTGAATACTTACCGTAACGAGAACTTCTATAAGACGCTGCTGGCGCTTCCGGTAGCGGGAGTCGTAGTCTTCACAGTCGTGCCGCTTCTGATCCTGATCCTGGTGGCGTTTACGAACTACGACCAACAGCATATGCCGCCGGCACAGCTTTTTACATGGGTGGGGCTTGACAACTTTATCAGTCTGTTTGGAGGCGGCGGGCTTACGATCACGTTCGGATACTCTTTTGTGAGAGTCCTGATCTGGACGCTGGTGTGGGCTCTGTTCTCTACATTTACCACATATATCGGCGGTATCCTGTTATCCCTGCTGATCAACCATAAGAGGGTCAAGCTTAAGAAAATGTGGCGTACCCTGTTCATGGTGACGATCGCAGTGCCCCAGTTCGTATCCCTGCTTCTGGTGAGAAACTTCTTCGCGGACGGAGGCATCGTCAATACGATCTGCGCAAATATCGGACTGACGGGCTTTCTGAGAGATATCGGGCTGATCAGTACGTCCTATATCCCGTTCCTTACATCGCCGGGATGGGCGCACGTGATGATCATTCTGATTAATATATGGGTCGGCGTGCCTTATCAGATGTTGATCGCAACCGGCGTACTGATGAACCTGCCGACGGATCAGGTGGAGAGTGCCCGTATCGACGGGGCGACTCCGGTACAGATCTTCCGTCATATTACCATGCCGTACGTGCTCTTTATCACGGGGCCTGCGCTGGTGACGGATTTTGTAAAGAACATTAACAACTTTAACGTAATTTACCTGCTGACGCAGGATGTGTACACGACTACGGATCAGGCGCTCGCCAACTCGCAGGCGAAGGAAGTGGACCTGCTTGTTACATGGCTGTTCCGTCTGACGCAGGAATACTATAACTATAAGATGGCGGCTGTTATCGGCATTGTTGTCTTTGTACTCTGCGCAGCGTTTACACTGATCGCCTTCGGCCGTATGACCAGAGGAGACCGAGAGGAGGTATATCAATAATG
>CBJMC01400__coassemble_1623_pt1 | contig 12335 bp, 9 predicted proteins | sample CBJMC01400__metabat2_high_PE_029 | metagenome-assembled genome bin CBJMC01400 | reverse complement strand
TCTGATCTGTGAAAATAACCGGAACGAGTATACAAGACGGATCCTTACGGAACTGGATGAGATTGAAAATGAGGTGGAGAAGGTTCTGTATTTTGCAAGAATGGAGCATGCCAGGATGTAGTGGCCAGTAATGCTCCGGCGTTCAGGATGTAGTGTTCTGAATCACTCTGATGTTCCGTTGCTTGCCCGGAAGTGTAAGGGAAAGCAGGGGAAAAGTTTCAAAAATGAAAGATTGCTGTAAGGAAATCTCATACAAGGAAAAGCACCCGACTGCTAAGATATATGTATCGGGTATGCCGCCCGCCAGGTAACAGGTTCAACGAAACAGGTTCAGCAGAACAGGCTCAACGGCATACCGGGGCATAAGATGCAGAAAGGATGATAAAGAATGGGTGAACAGATCAGAGTCTGTGATGTGGAAAAATATTACGGCACAAAGGATAATATCACAAAAGCGGTCAACCGGGTCAGCTTTACGGTGGACGAGGGTGAATTCCTCGGGATTATGGGCGCTTCCGGATCCGGTAAGACAACACTTCTGAACATGATCTCCACCATTGACCGGGTGACGGCGGGACATATTTTTTACGGGGATACAGATATCACAGAGTTAAATGAGGATGCGCTCTCGGATTTCCGCAAGGAGAATCTGGGATTTGTGTTTCAGGACTTTAATCTGCTGGATACACTGACCATTGAGGAAAATATTATTCTCGCCATGAGCCTGCACGGGAAAGGGAAGAAGGAGACGGACCGGCGGGTGGACGAAGTGCTGAAAGGTCTGGGAATAGAGGGCATCCGCACAAAATTTCCGAACCAGGTATCAGGAGGGCAGAAGCAGCGCTGTGCATGTGCAAGGGCGCTGGTCAATAATCCCAGGCTGATCCTGGCCGACGAACCGACGGGAGCATTGGATTCCCGGTCGGCGCAGATGCTTCTCTCCACGTTCTGCCAGATGAACCGGGAGATGAAGGCCACGATCCTGATGGTTACCCACGATGCATTTTCCGCAAGCTACTGCGGACGCATTCTGTTTCTGAAAGACGGGGAGATCTTCAATGAACTGGTGCGGGGAAAGAAAAGCAGACGGGAATTTTTAAATGAGATCCTGGATGTGCTTGCCCTGACGGGAGGTGACAGTGATTATGCTGAATAAACTGGCACTTCGCAACGTAAGACGTTCCATGAAGGATTACCTTGTCTACCTGATCACTATGATTGCTGTGGCGGCGATGATGTTTGCTTTCAATTCCCTGATTTTTTCGGAGGATATCCGGAATATGTGCTCCGAGTCAATGATCCTTGGCTGGATGCTCGGAATTGCCACCTTTTTCATCATCCTTATTGTGGCATGGCTGATCAACTATATGGCCCGGTTTATGTTGGAGAAGCGCAGCCGGGAGTTCGCCACCTATCTTCTGATCGGTCTGAAGCGGAAGGTGATTTCACGCCTCTACATGAAAGAGAATCTGCTGATCGGCACAGTGGCGCTGTTTCTGGGGATCGGTGTGGGCATACTGCTTCAGCAGATTATCATGAATGTATTCTATTCTGTTTTCAGCGAAGATTATCAGCTTCATATTCAGATGAGCCGGAGCTGTCTGATCATGACAGTGTGCTGCTATTTTGTCTGCTATCTCTTTGCCCTGCGGCGTAACCGGAAAATGTTCCGAAAGATGGCCATTGCCGAACTTCTGCAGATGGAGAAGAAAAATGACGAGATCAAAACAGGGCACGAGCGGCTGCGCCAGTGGCTGTTTATTCTGGCTGCCGCCTATATTGTTTTTGTCTATGTGATGATGGTGAGAGGCTGTCCCATGCTGGTGGGCGGGCTCCTGATGGCAGGGCTCGTCGCGGCAGTCTATGCACTGTTTGCGGGATTCTCGGCATTTCTTGTGTGCAGGATACAGAAACGGGGAAAATGGATGTACCGGAAGGAGAGGATCTTTCTGTACCGTCAGCTCGCCTCAAAAGTCCGAACCATGCGCTTTACCATGGGGACGCTGACAGTCCTGCTTGTGTGTGCGCTGCTCGGAAGTTCCTTTTCTCTTATGTTCGCAAAATATCAGAATCAGGCGATCGACTACAGTGTGCCTTTCGATGTGATCGTGTACAGTCCGGATCCCGGTGATGATTTCGCCGGGGAGAGAGTACTATACCTATGACACGTATATGAAACTGAGCGATTATAATGCGCTGCGGCAAATGCTTGGCAAAGAGCCCGTTACTCTTGGGGAAAACGAATATGCGCTTCAGACAAAAGTACGGATCGCACGGGAGTTCGGCGATGATATTTACAACCAGAAAGTGGAGACCGGTAAAGAAACGCTGTCCCTGTCCCGGGTATACACGGAGGCTTTTTCCCAGAACGGTATCAATGGAGCGGACTATCTGATTATCGTTCCGGACAAACTCTGCGATGAAATGACGCCGTACTACTCCGTTTATGCCGCGGAGCTTGCGGACCGGGGAAGCCAGGCGCTTTCGGATGACCTGGATGAAGTTTACCGGCACAAACACGGGATTCTGACATATGATGAGTACGAGGCGGCCATGGAGGAGGGAGAAACCGGTGAGGATGACTGGCAGGAAGACCTTCTTGCAGCGAACGGGACGGATGAGATTGTGGTTATGATCGCCGATCTGTTCGTGCGGGATGTGGACGCTGCGGAGATGAAGTTTGTCATTACGTCTGTGACATTCCCTCTGGAATACATTGCCCTGATCTTTATCTGTGTGGCGGTTACGATCCTGGCAGTCCAACAGCTCTCCGATTCCGGCAGATACCGGTTCCGCTACGACGTGCTTCGGAAACTGGGAATGAAGAAAAAAGAGATGAACCGGGTGATTTTCCGGCAGCTTGCCCTGTTTTACCTGGCGCCCGCGGCGGCAGCCGCCGCTATCAGTGCGGTGATCGTGATCTATACGGGAAACACGTTCGTGCGGTATACGGGCGCCGACGGGAGCGGACTCACTTATTTCGGAGCGGCGCTGCTGATCGCCGGCGGGGTCTATCTGCTGTATTTCGGGGCGACTTATCTGGGATTCAGGAGAAATGTGGAGGAGTAGGAGATACTTGAATCTCAATATAAAATGCGATATCCGTTTCCCGGTTATAGCCGGTGAACCGTCGCACTTCGCTGCCATCTGCGGTTATTTTTACTGTTTTTTCTGACAGAACCAGGTCACTGCCAGAGGACCCCGGCAGAGACTGCCACATCTGATATACCCCATTGGCTTCGGGCTCATCCATCAGCCGTGTCGTTGTATGCCGATGCTGTTCGATTACGTTTCCGTTCTGGTCACGGATTTCTTCTGTTAAATAAGGTTCTACAAGAACCCCGCCATTGACAGCGGCACTGACCATACGCAGAGACTTCAGGGCTTCCTTCCAGTCGGGGTGAAATGCGGTATCTCCGGATGAAAAGGTAGTTGCGGACAGAACGGCTCCGGTGCCGGTTTTCATGAGCACCGCCATGCCGGATCTGTTTTCCGGCCCGGCATCATGGAGATCGGTGCCTTCCGGTTCTGCGTTTTGAGACTGTGCATTTTTTGAAAACGGATTCTGCAGGTACTCGTAAACCTGCCGGTTTATTTCCGGATCGATGGTGAGAAACAGATCCTGTCCGGAATTCTTCATGGAACGAGCTCCTTCGGAGAAGCGGTAAGACCCGCTCCCCGTGAGCCGGGAACTGTACAGGGAAAGGACCGTGCTCTTATCAAAAGCGTAATCCCCGGTTGCCCCCAGCAGGCTCTCCAGATCTTCGGATACCGGAGCTCCGAATCCCCACAGTCTACTGCCATCAGAACCATAGACGGATCCGAAAGAATCTGCAGTTTCTGTTCCCCATTCATAGCCGGTCCGGTATCCAAGCAGTCCGACGGCTGTTCCTGCGTTTTGAGACAGCTGCCAGAAGCCGGTGGAGGAAATCAGGAGAAACAAGACTCCCGCGGCAGCTGTCCACCGGACATATACCGCGTGTCTGACGTGCACTGCGTAAAACTGCTCCTGCCGGTCCGTCAGGGTTCTCGCAACGATGCCGAATATAAGAAAACCGAAGATCATACCGGAAATATCCGAGCTGATAAACGGTGCAGTCATCTGAAAGGGCAGACAGTTCAGGTTTCCGCCGACATGAAACGTATACTGAAGGAACAGAGCCGTAAGACCGAGAACGCTGTACATATGCAGGCGGTTTTTCCGGACTGCCAGCCGGGGGATGAGGAGGAGCATGAGGATGACTGCGGCGCTGAGCGCGGTCAGTGCGTGGAAACCGTAAATGGCAGTCAGAATATTAAATGCATCTGTGATATTGTAATACTGCCCGTCCACGGCTTCCGCAATATCCCGCATCTCCATATGTCCGGCGCTCAGCCCGTACAGACCGCCTTCCAGGACAGCAGTAAGCGAAGTGGATTTCCACTGGATGCTTCCTGTCAGGATACGCCCGCATTCCCGGAGAGAATCTCTGGCGTCCGGCAGCAGGAAGAAAGCAAGGCAAATCCCTCCGGCAGAGAGAAACGCAGTCTTCCAGGCAGTCTGTTTCCCGTACAGCCATGCACTGCTGATCACGGTAAGGATCAGGATGATCACGGCATTTCCGGTATCTCCGAACAGAGCCAGCGACGCGGCGGACAGGGCGGAAAGTATAAAGTAAATGATACTTCCCGCCGAATGTTTCAGCAAATGGTGCCGTTTTTTTATCTTGTCTCCTGCAAGAAGGATCAGCAGCAGTTTCAGGATATCGCCGGGATATACGGAGGCAGTTCCCAGGGAAGTCCGGATAGTGATTCCTCCGCCATTGATCAGGAAAGAGGAAAGGAACATCTGATCAGATACCAGGCGGAACACAACCAGGAAAATGAGTACAAAAATAGTGCATCCTGTGGAAAAGATCAGAATTTTTGATCCGACAGGTGGAAAATTGTCCCGAAGCCAGCTTCTGCTCCAAGTGCAGAACAGGACTGACAGGAGCAAGCCGGTTCCTGCCAGTATGAGATGGAGCAGAAGCGCCCGGCCGTTATGATAAAATACCTGGAGCAGTGCTCCGGAAAGCAGCAGGATCCCGAGAGAGACGGCGGCAGGGATGACGTACCTCTGTCTGTAAATGCCATACAATACGGCAGTGTCTGAAATCCTCTTTTCATACATAAAATTCCACCCCGCTTTCCAGACACAGGCAGGCCAGCCTGCCCCCTGCTTCCCGCCGGTCATTGCCGGTATCGATATCAATGTAGTTCCGCGAATAAAAGATCCGGGGCTCTCCAAAGTCGGGCAGAAGTAATGTGGGACGGTGGCCCACGATGATCTTCCGGTCAAAGCAGAGCGATGCAGGGATGAGATGAATATCGTCAGAAAAAAGGTACTTTTCCTGATCGGTCTCGGCGGCCTTTCTGACGGAGTTTTCGATATCGATCAGACCGGTTTCCGGATTTGTAACGCAGCAGTCCGCATCATAGCCGGAATGTGTGAGAAAATACCGCTCTCCCCGTATCTCGATGTTTGCATACAGAGGCAGACGCCTCAGATAATCCAGAAGCCTGAATCTTTCCGTGGACGTCAGGCGGTCAACTTCCCGGCGTGTCAGCGCTCCTCCGCAGGCATCCCACAGTTCCGAAGATATGACTCCGGCCAGATAGCGCTCGCAGAGATATTCATGGTTCCCTTTGAGCAGAAATATATTGTTCTGCTCTTTTATGAAGCTGAGCAGGCAGAGATTCTCCGCCTCTCTGCCCTTATCGAGCGCATCCCCCAGAATATACAGCCTGTCGCCGGTGGAAAAGTTGATCTTTATAAGAAGCTTATAAAATAAAGAAAATGTACCGTGTATATCACTCGTGACATAGATCATAGACTCACCTCATAGTTTAAATTTGCTGTCATGACTCGTGCAAGATCATGCTGACTGCACATTCTGATCCTGCCTGCCGGGCAGGGAATACCAGGAACGGCTTCCGTCGTCATTCAGTCCGTAGATGGATGACAGGGAATCGCGGATGTTCAGCAGATCTTCCGTGAAAAGGATCGGATCTTCGACTTTCCACAGTCCCTGTTCTTTTAAGAAAGCGGCGATTTTTCGGTTGTGTTCAAAGGACTCTCCGCAGATGATGAGCTGGGGCCAGGCATGATCTCCGTGGAAATTGCCGCGGAGATACTCTTCATTATGGACCAGGCGGTAATAACGGGAGACTTTGTCAGCCAGTTTCTCATATGTTTTGGGCAGATCCCGCACGACCTCATAGGCCAGAATGGAATCTGCATTGAGCCGGACATTGGCTGCGGTCCGGATCATGCATCCCTTATCTGTCAGTTCCGGATCGTCCGGGCGAAGTGTTTCCATGATGCCGAACCGCTGCATCCGGGCGCCGCTTTTTAACAAGCCGAGGACGATCTGATTGCCGACCAGGATCCGTTTTACATCGCAGGGAGTATCGATTTCCCCTGTCTGTGTGCGTCTGGTATAGGAAACATAGCGGTTGCCCATGTGAAACGGAACCCCGTGGAGCATCGCATACTGATATCCAAGGGAGTTCAGCTGGTAGTATTTCATGCCCCGGCAGGCAGAAGGAGAATGAAGCTCCTTCTCCTGGATAACGCGGAACCGCATAAGTTTCAGGAGCCGTTTACGGAGACGCGGACGAGTGACGTCGCAGCCTCTTAATGTGATGTATTCATAAATCTGCAGAGAGGTAAGATATTTTGAGAGTGCAACAGCTTCAAGAACCGTCCGGTCTGTATCGTCCAGCGCCGCTTCAAGCTCTTCGGTATTCATGAGCCAGTAGGGAATGAAGGTAGGGACGATCGTTTCTTCCGGCCTGACTGCAAAGGCAGGGATTCCCGGAAGGCGTGTATTCAGCAGTTCAGCGGTTATGTGTGAATAGTTTCCCGGATCGTTCAGTGCGGAATATGTGATCATCTCAGTCCCTCCTTTCCTGCGGCAGGTCGTTTTCCAGCATACCTGAGATCTTTGCTTCCAGAGTGTCCTGAACCAGACCGGAGGCATAGTACCCGCAGAAGTATTCGACAATCTCGCTCTGCGGCTCTGAAAGATAGCTGTCGACCAGGAGCAGCCTCTGCGGGACAATTCCGTACTCCTTCCCGATAGCTGAAAGCCTGTCAAACTCCCGGAAGTTCTTCCCTGATTTTACCTCAATGACATAGAAGATGGAATCATCGGTATTCTCAATAACAAGATCAAATTCATTAATCAGTCTGCCGTCTTTCGTGGAGACGCGGACATTGCGGTACAGTTTGAAAGCCGTATGGTATTTCTGCGATAATTTCTCCAGGACCGCGCGCACAACCCGGCAGACGGCCAGTTCCAGATATGTTCCGGTGATAAATGCCTGTGCTCTGGGGCTGAATACCAGCCTGCCGTGAAGCATCTCACAATCCGGGCACCAGCGGATTTCTGCGAGCACGCCGTACATAGAACGGAACAGAGAAACAATCTCCTCCTGGATACGGGCAGGCTTTCCGGCCAGACTGATGTGAAAGTCTTCCTTTTTGGAAATATAGAGAACCCGGAGACTGTTTAGGATTTCTTTTAATTCGGAATCCAGGGTAAACATTCGGAATGCCAGTTCCTCCACTGCGCCGGGGACAGCATCCGTCTCGCCGGAACAGCGAATCACGATGTCCTGACATCCCCGTGCTACCGCATCCGGTGCCTGCGGTTTCCCTTTGATAAGTGTTAATGCATTTGCTTTGATCATGGTAAGACCTCCCTTTGATTATTGTAAAAACTGTTCTTTCCGGCAGAAATTCAGTCGACAGGATCAGACCGGAATCTTTTTCTTACTTGCGCACAACAGCGTGGAACGCTTCAATGCGATAATCGGTCAGTGTCTGTCTGTGCCCGATATAAAACAGACAGTTCCCGGCGGCTGCTCTGATATCGCCTGAAATTTCATTCGCTACAAGACCTGCGCCATCAGATACACCCCGCAGAGTATCTTCTCCATCTCCCAGATAACGGTACAGCTCGCCTGATGTGATCTCTCCGTCGGAATTTTTGTAAGAGACCGAATAGTAGAAATTATTCCGGTATTCCGAGTCAGGTACATATTTGATATTGGTTCCGCTTTTTACTGTTTCAAGGCGGGCCTCCTCCAGATTCCAGAAGAAGAGAGTGACATAATTCCCGTCATATTTTTGAAAATAAATACCCCTGTGGTCTGCCGTGACGATGGAACCGAGTTCTCCTGCGGATTCCTCGCGGAAGATTTCAGAAACTTTTCCGGTCTCTGCATCATATTTTTTCACGATCAGAGGATTGGGATAATAGTTCGCCGATTCGGATGCTGTGTAATAGAGATTGCCATATTCGTCATAAACCATACCCACAGCAAAATCGTCGATCTTTTTTACTCCATATGTCTCGGTATCGACCTCATAGAGCGGCTGCGCGCTGATATCTGTGCGCCCTCCGATATAGAAGAAATATTTCCCTCCGATCAGTGCGTCCACATTTCCCTGGAGATCATCTGCGTTGATGGTCTGCTGCGTTCCGGATTTAATATCATAGCAGGCCAGACGGGTTGTCGCTACATCCATCTCCGGTCCGGCGTATTTGTAGTAGATCCGGTTCCCGATCCTGCCGATCAGTTCGCCGTAAGAGACACCGGATAAAAGAAGCTCTTCCGTACCGCCGTAAGTGTACCGGTACAGACAGTTGTCCATGATAAAATAAGCGGTGTCATCACTGCATACGAGAACATTGGAAATATCCCCTTCCACGGAATATTCCAGAGTCGCTCCCGGCGTCAGGACATTTTCAAAAAACGTGCATTCCTGTACAGAACCCGGCTGTGCATATACGGGAGAGTATATCACTGCATTGTCTCCTCTTTTTGCCATCCCGGCAGTGCTGTCCCCTACGGAAAGACTTGCCTGGGTACGGTTTGGATTTTCCTGTGTATCCTCACCTGACGTATCGGAAGAATTACGGTCGGAACTGTCGTCAGAGTGATTGCCGGATGAGCTGTCCGCAGAAGCGTTCCCATCTGTGCTGATTTTGATGATGGATGAAGGAATCCGTTCCCTTATTCCTCCCTCGTCCATATCGTCGTTGTAAAGGTTGCTGTAATCAGAGCAGAGAATCAGGGTATTGTCATATTTTTCGGAAGCAGTCATCCGCACCGACAGGGCATAGGCATAATCTTTCAGATTTTTCAGTGCTGCAGAGTCAGATTTGTGATAAACGGCGTCCCGCTCATTTACGGAGAGCATTTTATCCCAGGAATGCAGGTAGGAGCGGATCATCAGGATATATGCCGCCCGGGCTTCGGACAGTTTTTCTTTTGTGGTTTCGGCCTGATCTATCAGGGCATTCAGCCGGTCAGAACAGTTATTGGTGGCAAGGGTGGAGATGTCGATCAGACATTTCCCGAGAAAAGCATCATCTCCCATGGTCAGACCTGAGGCAAATCCCGGTGAAACTTCGCCGGCGATGCGCGCTGCGGTGCTGATCAGCGATACGACTCCGCCAAGAGGATACTTCTCAAAGAGAATCTCAAGTGTCACATCAGCGCTGGAAGAGATGTATTTCTCGAGGACAGCACCGGGCATATCCTGATTCAGACTGTACAGATCCCCCGCTATATCCCGGATCCGCGCAGCAGTTTCCTTCCCGGACGTCACCCAGCTTATATCTGCCCGCCTTAATGAATTAAGCTGTGCAGTGAAACTTTCACTCCATGCCTCCACGGTTGCAAGCTGATCGGCCACATTAAAACCGGCGTCGATAATGGAAAGTCCGTCTCCGATTGCGGACCAGACCTTTTCACCGGAAATGATCTCCGCCACTGCCGGGTCTTTGATGTCTTCCCAACGGTTGAACGGACGCTCTGCTATCCCGGAGAAAAATTCGCTCACATCGGAGACTGCCTCAGGCAGGGAATATGCGGCGGACATGGTCTCCGCACCATCCCGGAGTACGGAGACGGCATTACCGAGCTGCGCTGCCACACGGGATTCATCCTCGATCAGATCTGCGGTCTCATCGCCAAGCAGATAAAAGGCGTCGCTGTATTTCTCATTTTCGATCAGGGTATCTCCGATAAATGGAACAAATATTCGGTAGTCCAGTTCATCTGCCAGCGACCAGATGGCATACCGTTCACTGTTCATAAACTGTAATCCGTTGCTGCCGACCAGATCGGATACGAGCGGTCTGCAGGAAATCAGTCTCTCATATTCGTTTGCAAGATTCCAGAATGTCTCCGGGGGCGTCTCGATGAGGACTTTGTCGCCGCTCACCTGCCATCCTTCATTGAGCAGGTACATGGTCTTCTCCAGAGGAAGCCACAGGGTTCCATCGGAATCCTTATTTCCGGAAAGAGGAAAAGTCTCTTCGCAGATGCGTCCCACATTGTTCGAGAGAACAGCTTCCCCGTCGGTGAGGTTAATGTTGACATAATATCCGTTCCGGTCAAAGGTGATCCTTCCCCCTTCCGGAGGTCTGCTGACTTTGGCTCCGCACAGGGAGGCAATGTCATCTGCCTGTGCATAGATTTCTTTCTCCGCGTCTTTGCCTTCCCCGCTGTCTGTGGAGAGGAGCTTTACGGTCAGTTCCTTTTCTTCGCCGGAGTAAACATCCTGTACAGTCAGGGTACCAGAACTCTCTGCACCCAGAACGGGGACACCAGCCTGGAAAAAGACGGAACCTGCGGTTACTGCTGTCAGGATAAGACTCAGCAGTCTTTTAGTTATTTTTGTTTTCATTTGCAAGCACCTCCATAAATTCATCAGTCATCTCCTGGTAAAACGTGACATACCCTCCGAGCAGTGCGTCAGAGAGAGAATTATCCATCCGCACCTTCCAGTTCTCATTTTCCCGGATCAGTTGGACCTGTACTTCGTAGGTTTTCTCCGGTGCGGAGCCCTCCGCAATTACTTCCTGCAGTGCTGTGAGGACATCGCTCTGTGCGGTCCGTGTGAGAAAACTCTCATCCCCTGCCAGGGTGGGCAAATCAAGTGATGTAATCTCCGCCTGAACGTAATAGCGGGGCTGATCGGATTCTGCTTCCTCTGCTTTCGTGACCTCGCCGAGCTGCCAGGTCATCTCTTTCCCTGCGATCTCCGGATATCCGCTCAGGCTGATATCACTTCCGTAAGATGCATCAGCCAGAAGTTCTGTTACTGTGGATGCGTCGCTCTGGCAAAAGGCAGAGAGAAAGTCTTCGCATGCATTTTGCACCTGCTCCGGTTCGGATAAGCCGGAAACGGTTCCCTCGCTGCTGTCATCGGATGGTTCGAGAAGAAGGAGGGCAATGATTACTGCCAGGATAAAGAGAAGCAGGCCGATCTTTTTCCAGTTTAGTTTGTTGTTTTCGGTGTTTCCATTCTGTGTGTTGCCCATGTTACAACCTCCTTTGGTGAAATGGTTTTGGTGCCCTGATGAATGGGCGTACTTTGGGGACAGGTAGATTGTAGCGTAGGACAGGGGTAAAAAAGGGTATAAAAAACAGAAAGAACCGGATTTGGGGACGGCTCTTTCTGTGTGGGGATGTGATGGGGAGGAAAAAGGGTGTTGGTGATTAAGTGGGGGGAAGAAAATAGTGGTATATGGTTCTTTGCCTTTTTCAGAGGAGTAATGTCTTGCATGGATTTTCTCATTTCCATGTAACCCAATATAGTGATGATAAAAACAGTGTGTTAATACCCTAAACGGATTTTTCTCATTTCCACAGTACCCGCCGAAACCTCTTGCAAATATAGGCGTTCCAGACAACTTTTTGCAGGTATTTGTCTGAATATTCTGAAAAAATGTGCTTTCTCATTATTTTCTGGCATATTCATAGTTTGTTCATATTTGTGCTACTTACTCAATCACCAACATAAGCTTATTATATCGTACTTCGTAATCTGCATAAAGCGTCTTCGGACAAAATATTGTAATTGTATAAACTGACAAAAATAAAATCATATTAAAATTGTAAGGTACAACAATGCCAAAATCATTTTAATTCGCCATGTTTATGCTCATGTTGTGCGATTGCCTGGCGGATCAAGTAGAGAATCTCACCGTTCATAGAGCGCCCGTCGAATTCTGCAAGGCTTTTCAGCTTTTTATGCGTTTCTGCGTCAATGCGTAAACCGATATGCTTATCTTTTTCCATAATGCCTCCTACTGTCTGATACGTTAAGTACAGAATAAGTTTGTTAAAGTAAGTACATTTTAAGTACGTACAGTGATATAATGTGACAAATGGACTTGTTTTAAGTACACTAAATTTTGGAAAGGAACGCAGGATGTGGGCGAAGAGAGAAAAGAAGTATTACCGGATCAGGGCGAGCCTCTTCTGGCTGATGACCAGTGGATTTATATTAT
>CBJMC01400__coassemble_1621_pt1 | contig 12351 bp, 14 predicted proteins | sample CBJMC01400__metabat2_high_PE_029 | metagenome-assembled genome bin CBJMC01400 | reverse complement strand
CTACTGCCGCACAGGCCTGCTTCGCCGCCTCTGTCTCCGGTTTCTGCTTCATGCCGAGCGCATTTTTCCCGACGCCCACCGCTCCCGAGGAAACGACGATGACTTCTTTCCCCTGATTTCGCAGATTGATGAGAACCCGGACAAATTTTTCCAGTTTGTCCAGATTGATATTCCCCGTCTCGCTGTATGTGATCGTGGTCGTTCCCACCTTGATCACAATTCGTTTCTTATTAACCAGTATCTCTTTCCTGTCCATTTTTCTGACCTTCCATCAAACTGTACATCCGCAGGGAATAACTCCTCCCTGCCGACTGCATTATAGTATACCATTATTCCTCCATTTCTGCCATAGTATATTTTGCAAAGTCTGAAGGAAGTATAAAGCCGGAAAATGTCCGCTATCTTACATATACGACATAATCTGCTTTCCGCGGTTTTGCCTCCGGGACCGCACCCTCCGCGGGATATCCGAGAATACAGTGTCCGACACCGATGTAGTCCCCTTCGATTCCCCACTTTTTCAGCAGCGCCTTTCCTTCCTCTGAATCAAACACTTCCCTGGCCCTGTGAATCCAGCAGGAACCGACGCCGACCGCATGTGCCGCATTCATCAGATTTCCCATGACAAGGGAGCCGTCCTCCACACAGGTCGGTCTCTCCCGGTCTGCCAGAACCACAAGCACAGTGGGAGCTCCGTAAAACGGATCGGAATCCGTTCCCATCACCTCTGCATTCAGCCTGGACAGAAGATCTCTCGTCTCCCGATCCTGCACGACAACGATCTTCGGTGACTGTTTTCCCATACCAGTGGGCGCATAGGTTCCCGCCTCAAGGATCTTCTGCAGTTCTTCCTCTTTAATCTGCTCCGGTCTGTATGCACGGATACTTCTTCTTGCCTTCAAATCATTTAATGTTCCTTCCATAACTGTTACTCCTCCTGCTGTAATCTATTTTCTTTTTCTGCCTGTTCCAGGCTTGCAAAAAACATTTCATACGGGTCGTCCTCTCCTTCAAGAACCGGAGAATTCTCCCCGCCGCCGTTCGTGCTCCGTTTCATTGTTGCGTAGAACTCATCTCCTGACTGAACAATGTCCATAGGATAGAGTTCATATCCCAGTTCCCGGCACACCCGGCAGAATTCCTCCAAAGGATCTTCACTCTGCCGTGTCTTCAGCAGCCGTTCCCTCAGATTACTGTCACCAATCGCCAGGTTCTGAAGCTCATCCAGTATTTCTACTGCTCTTTTCATGCCATCCTTCCTTTCGCGTTTCTGTAAATCTCATACATGTCATTTACATCCAGTTTCTTCACGCACCCAACCGTCCGTTTCCGGAAGTGACTGCATTTTTCCGCCATTTCCCGCATCTGCTCTTCCGTCGGATCAATTCCCAGATCACAGATACAGACAGGCATACCGATTCTCCGGTAAAATGCCTCCATGGCCTCGATTCCTTTCAGACCGGTCTCCAGGGCATCCTTTCCCGGCTCCACATCCATAACGTTTACGGCAAACTGTGCGAAACGTTCCGGGCGGGCATCGATCACATATCTCGCCCAGGTCCCCCAGATTGCAGCAAGCCCCGCGCCGTGAGCCACGTCAAACATGCCACCCAGCTCATGTTCCAGCTGATGGCTCGCCCAGTCTCCGCCGTCTGTTCCGCATCCGGTGAGCCCGTTATGGGAAAGGCTTCCCGCCCACATCACTTCCGCACGCGCATCATAATTATCCGGCTCATCCATGAGGATCTCTGCATTTTTCTTCACAGTGCGGATCAGCTGCTCGCTGATTCCGTCCGTCAGCTCCATATTTTCACTCATATTAAAATAGCGCTCCATGGTGTGCATCATAATATCCACACATCCGCTTGCCGTCTGGTATTTCGGAAGTGTCATGGTAAGCTCCGGATTCATCACCGCAAATCTCGCCCTGCCGTAATCACTGCTGTACCCCCGCTTCAGCCAGCCGTCTTCATTGGTAATCACGGAGGAATCGCTCATCTCCGAACCTGCTGCCGAAATGGTAAGTACCGCGCCGATGGGAAGGCACCCTTTTGCCTGGCGCTTCTTCTCATAGAAGTCCCACACATCGCCTTCATTTGCAACACCGTAACCGATAGCCTTGGCAGAATCAATAACGCTGCCCCCGCCCACGGCAAGGATGAAATCAATTCCTTCCCTGCGGCACAGCTCGATTCCTTCACGGACAAGAGACAGCCGCGGATTCGGAACGACTCCTCCCAGTTCCACAGCAGGAATCCCTTCCGCTTTCAGGGAATCAAGCACCCGGTCCAGCAGCCCGCTTCTTAGGACGCTTCCGCTTCCATAGTGAACAAGCACCTTTCTGCATCCCTGTTCTTTTACCAGTTCTCCGACCTGGTTTTCCACCCCTCTTCCGAAAACAACTTTCGTCGGAGTGTAGTATTTAAAATTTTCCATAACTCACTTTTCTCCTTTCAAATCAAAATAGAAAATGTACTGCTGCAGCACCCCGGCAAAGCCCCGGTATCTTTCAAACGGGAAACCTTTCTCATACCTGGCATCCAACACCTGCCGGATATGTGTATCCACCGGAAATGCATCCAGCTGATGCAGGGCAAACAGGCAGATGCAGTCCGCCACCTTGCCGCCCACTCCGGGAAGTTTCATCAGTTCATTCCTCGCCTGCGGATAGTCCATCTCTGCGATTTCTTCCAGATTCACTTCCCCGGAGGTGATCTTCTTCGCTGTTCCGACAATATAGCGGCTCCGGTAGCCGAATTTCATCTCCCTCAATTCCTCTTCTGTGGCTTCTGCCAGGCCTTGCGGTTCCGGAAATGCGTCAAATATTATTCCATCCGGCATCTCGATCTTTCTTCCGTAACGGCGGGAAAGCGCGCGGATCATCCCTTTAATTCTGGGAATATTGTTCTGTTGGCTTAAAATAAAGGTAATAATCATCTCCCACACATCCTGGCGCAGAATCCGGATCCCCTTTCCAAACGCCGCAGCCTCTTTCAGGTAAGCGTCATGCTCATCAATCCCGGATATGTAGTCCTCATAACGGCTCTCCAGATCAAAGTAAGACTTCCAGAATTCCTCGTACTCTTCCCTGGTGCACTCCAGTACCGTCTCATTTTCCTCTATACGGATCTTCAGATACCGGTTCCCTGCCACCAGCTCGTAGACATGGTCCCCGGTCTTCTCCATGCGGAAGCACTGTCCGGAATCACAGATCTGCGGAATGGAAAAATATTCATTTTGTATCGTAACCATCGTTTCCGTCATTCCGTTTCTTCTGTATATTTGTTTCTTCTGTAGATTTATTTCTTTTGTGACTATGCATAGTCCATGTATATTCCTGCATATTCACGTTCTTTATTATACTGGCTTTTCCGGACTCCTGCAAGTGTTAAGGGGAGCGTATTCTGCCAATCATCCGGCTGTACTGCGCGGATAATTAAATAAGTTAATAAAAAAATGGGTAAAAGAAGAGACATATCAGCAGAGTAGGATTTTCTCCGCTCTCTGCGCATGTCTCAATTCTCTTTTCTGATCAGTCAATCAAAATTTTATATTTCATATTTATTCTACGCTTTTATACCGGAATATGCAGAAACATACAAACAGCACAGCCAGGACAAACAGGTGAAAGGCGACAAACCAGCCCGGCACGTGCATACCGGCAACACGTCCTGCAAACGGTACAAGTACTCCCAGTGCCGCAGCCACACACATCAGCGTCCGTACCAGATCCATCAGCTGCTCATATTTCCGGTTTCTGTCTGTCTTCATCAGAACCTCTCCTTTCTTTTTAAAGAAAAGGCTGCCATAATCCAGCACTGCCGGATCCAGGCTTTCGAATGTTGTTCCCTGTCTTTCCAGTTTTCTGCAGAGGTCCTCCAGTTCTCTCAGGTGTTCCATCTCCGCAGCAAGTTCCATTCTTCGCTTTTGCATAATCTCCGGCACGGATGACTTTCCTTCCTGAAGCTTTCGGATCTCCTGTATAGGAACACCGGCAAGCCGCAAAAGTTTGATGCGTTCCAGGATCCTGATCTCCCGCTCCCCATATTCCCGGTAATTATTCTGCTCGTTTCTCTCCGGTGTCAGAAGCCCCATCTCTTCATAATAGCGGATATTTGCCTTTTTCAGTCCGGTCAGCCGTTCTGCATCTTTTATATTCACAGCCTCATTCCTCCGTTTCCGCCTTCTTTATACACCTTCAAGTCCCTGGAAGGTCAAGAATTTGAAAGAAAAATATTTATTTTCCCCCGCTTAACGTCTGGTCGATAATGCTGCGCATGATATCCTCGGTCATCTGACCGCTTACATAACCATAAACATATCCTTCCCTGTCAATCATGAAAGTGGTAGGAAAGGCTGTGATCCCATACCAGTTAAACATCTCATATGTCTCATCCATGAGTACCGGATAAGTGTATCCGTTTTCTTCCATAAATGAAGTAATCTCTTCTTTCGATCCTTCCTGCCCCATGCCGGGCGCTGCCGCGCCGAGGATCACCACCTCAGCATCGTCACCCTGGGAAGCATACTCCTCATAGAGCTTCTGGATATCCGGCATCTCCGCCCTGCACGGCGGACACCAGGTTCCCCAGAAATTCAGGAAGATCACTTTTCCCTCGTAATCTGACAGTGTATGGGTGTTGCCATACTGGTCTGTCAAAGTAAAATCATAGGCTTTCGTACGGTTTTCCTCAGAGCTTCCGTCCGCGTTCCCGGACTGGTTCTCTTCATTCTCTGTCTGACTGGCCGCTGCACTGTTTTCATCTGTCTGACTTTCCGCAGAGCTCTCCTGCTGCCCGGCGCTCTCCGTATCAGCCACATTCTCCGTGCCGGCTGTATCCCCGCCTTCGGATTCTGCCTGCTGCACCGTGGAAAGATACCCGGTGATATTATTCATCGTCCCGGTAAACATGAGAACACCCATGAGAATCATGAGCACGCCGCCGATTTTCACCGTATAGCGAACAACTTTCATATGCTTCCGGAAAAATCCAAGCAGCTGCGATGTAAAGATTCCCGCAGCAAGAAACGGCAGAACAAACCCAAGCGTATATACTCCGATCAGCAGAAAACCTTTCGCACTGCTCTGGGCGCTGCCTGCCATCAGAAGCACGCTGGTAAGCGCAGGTCCCACGCAGGGCGTCCAGGCAAAGCTGAAGGTAAAGCCCATAATCAGAGCCGTAACAGGAGACATGGTCATCTTTTCCAGATGAAAGGGGATGCGATGTTCCTCTCCCAGGAGCCTGGAACTGCCGAACACGCCCATCTGGTACAGACCGAACAGAATGATCAGCACTCCCCCGATCCGGGCAAAGAGCATGCGGTTCTCATTCAGGAAACTTCCCGCCGCCGTCGCTCCCAGACCGAGGACGAAAAAGGCGGCGCTGATCCCCAGCGCGAAAAAGAGAACGCGCAGGAAAATCCGCATCCTGCCCCCTGCGAGCCCATCCCTGTGTCCGGACTGCACTTTGCCGGACTGTCCCACGCTTCCGGACTGATTTTCATCCTTCTTACTCTCCTGTCTCCTGCTCTCCGCGCCGATCCCACCGGAAAGATACCCCAGATAAAGGGGGACGAGCGGAAGAACACAGGGCGAGAAAAAGCTTAAAAGCCCCTGCAGAAAAACCGTAATCGCTGATATACTTGTCTCTATCGTAAATCCCATAAATGCTTCTCCTGTCATTTTTCTGCCAGTATATCATACTATTTCTCTACAGTCAGTGACAGAATCACATTTTCCTGAAAAATTTTTCCGTTTCTTTTCCGTTCATTCCGGACTTCCGTAAAATCGGATAAACATCACTCCTGCTGCTCTTCCGGCAGCTCGATCTTCCGTTCCTTATAATAGTACACTTCGTCCCGCTCTCCAATTTCACGGATCACCCGGCAGGGATTCCCTGCAGCGACAGAATCTGCCGGGATATCGCGTGTCACCACGCTGCCCGCTCCGAACACGCTGTTCGCCCCGATTGAAACGCCGGGACAGATCATCACGTTCGCACCGATCCAGCAGTTGTCGCCGATCCTCACCGGATCAGTATACATGTATCCCCGCAGTCCGGGATTTACCGGATGTCCCACGGTTGCAACCGTAACAGCCGGACCGAACATGACATTTTTTCCGATGCTAATCGATCCATCATCAATAAAATTACAGTTCATATTAATGTAAGACCCTTCTCCAACCGAAATGTGAGTCCCATAGCAGAAGTAAAACGGCGGCTCGATCCAGACGTCCGTCTTCTTTCCGAAAATCTCCGTCAGAAGCGCCTGCCTTTTCTCTGTCTCATCCGGTGCAGAATCGTTAAATGCTTTCATTCGTTTCTTCGCGGCAAGCCGTTCCTCTGGCAGCCCCTCGCACTCATCGGTAAACAGTTTTCCCTGCATGATTCTCTCCCGCATTGTCATCTTTTTTTCCTTCATCTTTTCTCCCTCCGTCTTTTCTTTTCGGGTTTTCCTTCCAGCATCCTCTTATTTTCCGCTTCCTCCGACCTTCGTCAGATCCTTCAGCCACACATACCGTTTATATCTCCTGTATACAGCCGGCAGCTTAACGATCTCATCCAGGCTGATGATGAAATACACGGCGAGGACATGCCATTTGAGCACAAATGCCGCCAGAAACCCCGCCGGAACTGTAAAGCACCAGAGAGTAACCGTATCGCACAGGAACCCGAATCTGGAATCTCCGCCCGCGCAGAAAATACCGCCGATGGTCGTGCTGTTTACATATTTTCCCACCATATAATGCCGCAGCAGCTCCCTCTGCCTCCATCCTCGGCGCGCCGAAAAGTCCGTAGATCAGCACTGCGTTCAGGAAAATATTCAACACCGCAGCAGTCGAGCTGATCACCATGCTTTTCGCCGCCAGACCGCTGTTTTTCATAATGCACAGATAGATCTGGGATATGCCGCACAGAAGATACGTGATTCCCACGATCCTCAGATAGCCGGAGCCATACTCTGCCAGAATCGGGTCCGCTGTGAAGATCTTCATCAGAAGATCCGGGAAAAAGACCGCCGCCAGAAAGAAGACCATGGACACGCCAAGAGAGGTTCTCAGCACGATTCCCAGTATTTTCTCAATGGATCTTCTGTCCCCCTTCCCCCAGTACTGCGCCGCAAACATGCTTGTCCCGATGGTCAGCGCAGCGGAAAACAGATTGTATACGAAAGTAATCTGGCTCGCCAGGGATACCGCCGAGAGCAGATCCTGGCTGATCACTCCAACCATCAGCGCGTCACAGGCGCTGACCACTGCAAGCATAAACTGCTGGAATGTGATGGGCAGTACAAGGCTGACCAGCTTTCTGCGAAATTCTTTGTCATCCATATTTCCAAAATTCCCTTCTTTCCGTATATATTGCCGGCATATCCGGTCACCTGACGGCTTTCGCCGCCCGATACTGTCAACCACCTGACAGGTTTTGCCGCCCGACAGACCGCATGTTCTGACACATGCCGGCCGCTTGACACGTTTCGCCGTATCAAATATAATTTTACTGTACCAAATACAGAATATCTATCAGATATCTGTCAGATTCCATAACAATCCTGCGAGGTGATATTTATGTTCCAGCCCCAATCCCGAACTGGGTCTCTTTCCATGACGCCATCGATTCTTTTAAACGATGACCGCTCGGAAAAAGTCCGCTATACCTTCCCCGGTTATCCTGTCTATATCCGCAGAGGGCTTCTCTCCCTTTACCCGGATTACCGTGCCCCGAACCACTGGCACGATGATGTGGAACTGATCTGCATCCTTTCGGGGCAGATGCAGTACAACATAAACGGAGAGATTGTAACCATGAAAAGCGGAGAAGGAATCTTTGTCAATTCGGGACAGATGCATTTCGGATTTTCGGATTCAGAAAGCGAATGCGATTTTCTGTGCATCCTCTTCCATCCCATGCTTCTGTGCTCCATGTATCCTTTTGAAAGTGATTTCATCCTCCCCCTGATCCGCAACAGCCGGATGCCTTACTCCCTGCTTTTCCCGGAAATTGACTGGCAGGAAGAGATTCTTTCCCTGCTGCGCAGACTTTTTTCTGAAAATGAAGAACTTTCCCGGAACAGACAAGCAAAAAACACAATTCCCCTCTTTGCACTGTCCGCCTTTGCCCGGATCTGGGGGCTGCTCTGCGAACATGCCCCGGAGGATACCGGAACGGATCATGCCCCTAGCCAGGATCTTGTCATTATGAAAAATATGGTGGGATTTATTCAGAAAAATTACAGAAATAAGATTACTCTCGCCCAGATCGCCGCTGCCGGGGCTGTCGGACAGAGTAAATGCTGCCGGCTCTTTGCCAGATACTATTCCCAGACTCCCGGGGAACACCTGACTCATTACCGTCTGGACAAAAGCGTGGAACTGCTTCGGAATATGGATCTGTCCATTACGGAGATCGCCCTGTCAGTAGGATTTTCCAATGCCAGTTATTACGCTGAGACATTTCGGAAATGGCTGAAAATCAGCCCCTCAGAGATGCGGAAAAGATGGCAGAAGACAGCAGATAACAAATGAAAAGCGGACGGGAAACAGATGAGAGGCCGGCGAAAAGCAGACCGTTCCAGACAGGAGAAGGCGCGGCTCATGCGAGTCACGCCTTCCCCGTCTTTTTTTCTCTCTCCAACGCATTACTCCTGTGTCCCGTTGAATACATACCGGTCCAGACGCTCAAAGGCTTCTTTCACCCGTGAAAACGGCAGAGCCAGATTCATACGGATTCCGTATTCGCTGTGGAAAGGACGCCCGTCCTGCCAGAGCACGCCAACCTCCAGACCTTTCACCTGCAGTTCTCCGATAGATACGCCGTTCGCCCTGCACCATTCTTCACAGTCCAGAAGAAGCATGTACGTTCCCTGGGGTTTTGACACTCTCACGCCTTTGAAATGCTCCCGGATAAAATCACAGGCAAAATTGATATTCCCGCTGAGCACCTGGCAGAGCTCGTCCACCCACTCATAGCCCTCCGGTTTATAAGCGCCGATCAAAGCGTACATGGACAGCATATTCATGCTGTTGTAATGGGAAAGGGAGGATTCCTTGTCCATTCTTTCCCGGAGCCACCTGTTGTAAACGATATGGTAGCTTCCGATCAGCCCTGCCAGATTAAAAGTCTTGGACGGGGCATAGACCGCCACAGTCCGGTTCCTGGCATCCTCGGAAATGCTCTGAAGCGGAATATGTCTGTTGTCATTGAGAATCAGGTCGGACCAGATTTCATCGCAGACTACATAGACGTCATATTTCCGGTAAATCTCCATCATCTTTTCCATCTCTTCCCGCTCCCACACTCTTCCCGTGGGGTTGTGGGGCGAACAGAAAACAGCGGCGTGGATGTGATTCTCCACGATCTTCTTTTCCATATCCTCATAATCCATCCGCCAGATTCCTTCCTCATCCTGAACCAGGGGGCTCAGCACCATATTATATCCGTTTCCGCCGATTGATCCGGTAAAACCGATATAGGTCGGAGAATGCAGCAGCACGGAGTCTCCTTTTGAGCAGAGAACATTCAAAGCGCTGATCACGCCGCCCAGAACTCCATTTTCATAACCGATATGTTCTCTCTTTAATCCGGTCACACCGTTGCGTTTCTCATGCCATCGGATAATCTCATCAAAATACTCATCCCGCGGTGCAAAATAGCCATATGCCGGATGTTTCGCCCGCTCAATAATCGCTTCCGGAATTGTGGGTACGGTGGGAAAATTCATGTCTGCCACCCACATCGGAATCCGGTCAAATCCGGGTTTCAGTTTCGCCTGCCCGAAATAATCCGAGCCGAAAGTTCCTTCCATCTCCGGCGCGTCCACCGCAATCGCATCCTTTCCGCGCCTGTCCAAAATACTGGTAAAATCGTATTTCATCTTTCTCTCCTCTTTTCTCGTATCATTTCTCCTGTCCTATTCTATCACAAACAGACAGGAAAATCATCTTTCCCGAAGTGATAGCTCTCACTGCCAAATTCTCCGGTTCAGGCGCCCCTTACGGGACGCCTGCCGGTATTCTTTTGCATAATCCGTTTTTACTTTTCTCTGGCTTTCCTACGATTCTGTTCCATCTCCGCCCAGACGGTTTACCGTAAGAGTGATTCCACTGTAAAACCAGTCTGTTCCCTGTCCTATGATCTCCAGTGTAGCCGGGACCTCTGACACATTGACAATCTGTGAAAAAGAAAGACCGCTTGTATCGGAAGTCGTGTGGAACGTATGCTGCACATTCGTACCGGGGACCACCTGCCCCTGCTGTTCCAGATAGACGGAAACCGTTGACGGGAAATCAGCCCCGCTGACCGAACCGAATGTTCCGTGGAAAGACACCTCATAAAATCCCGGCTCCTGTATCACAATACTGCCGCTGTTCTGTGTATGAGTCACTGCGTCTCCACTTGACACTGCGTTGCGGTCAAAGATAAGCGGACTACCTGATGTCCCGGTCTGTGACGGCGTAGAATAAGCTGCCAGAAGCTCCGGAGAAGAGTTGCCTCCGGTCGGTCCCGTTGGTCCCGTTGCTCCACTCGGGCCGGTTGCTCCACTCGGACCTGTGGGGCCGGTTGCCCCGCTCGGACCGGTTGCTCCGCTTGGACCCGTTGGACCAGTTGCCCCGCTCGGGCCGGTCGGACCTGTTGGTCCCGTTACTCCGCTCGGGCCGGTTGCTCCACTCGGACCTGTTGGACCGGTTGCCCCACTAGGACCTGTGGGGCCGGTTGCCCCGCTCGGGCCGCTCGGACCAGTTGCTCCACTGGGACCGGTCGGACCCGTCGCTCCGGTTGGTCCTTTGCAAGGACACGTTTCCGGACAGCAGGGCCGTCCGAAGAAATCTCTTCTGCAGCTGCAGGATTCTGTTTCACTGCCGTTTCCGACTGCCTGCTCCTGCACTCCTTCTGGGATTCTTCCTTCTGTATCCGATTTTTTTCTGAACCATAACATATATTCTTCCCTCCTTTTATTCTGATTCCTTATTACTATATGTGGGTATTTTGATTTTGCTTATCTTTCACCCCTCTGAAATACTCCCTGTTCTGCAGATAATACGGAGAATCCGGCCGGAATTTTCCCGCCATTTCATTATAATATTCCGCCTGTTCCAGATCTCCCATCCTGTCATGGCACACACACAGCGAAATTGCCGGAAGAAAACCATAACAATCTTCCTCGATAAAAGCTCCTGACATCATATTCTTTTTTGCCGCAAGTGCCTGTGTATACCAGTATACAGCCTGTTCATACTGCCCCCGCTCCTGGAAATGCCGTCCCAGACAGCAGCATGTTTCTCCTCTGGGGACATCATACTCCAGAGCTTTCAGGAGAGCCTTCAGTGCATTTTTATCATTGTCCTTTGCGTACCACGCATCAGCCAGCCGTCTTGTCGCATCAATCCTGTTTTCCACCCAGGCATCTTCTCTGCCCAAAAACTCTTCCAGAATCCGGATTGCTTTCTCATATTTTTTATGTCCGATCAGCTCTCTTCCATAATAGTAAAGTGACCGGCTGTCAAAATACTCTCCGGACAGTTCCATATTTTCATAGATCCGAAGATTTCTCGTACTGTTTCCCGGATGAACTTTCCTGTGTTCCACGGCTGCATCCCAGTAAACGATTTTTCCCGCAGGAGTTACAGCCTCATGGACTCTCCCCCGAAACGCAAATCCACGTCTGTTTCTGAATATCCGCTCTCTGTAATAAGAGAACACAGCTTTTCCACTCTCATCAAATGCTGTAATATACGGCATCATCACCATATCCGTATCCGATTCCATCTTCTCCTTCAAACGCTTAAATTTTCCGGCATCATCTGCGGATATCACATCGTCAGCATCCAGCCACATCAGGAAGTCCTTCGTCCCTTTTGCCAGAGAAAAATTCCTGGCAGCTGAAAAATCATCCTGCCAGGAATAGTCATAGATCTTGTCCGTATACTGTAATGCTTTTTCTTTTGTTTTATCCTTTGAGCCCGTGTCCACAATAATAATCTCATCTACAAGTTCTCCGGCACTTTCCAGACATCGGCCCAGCACATCCTCCTCGTCTCTTACAATCATACACAAACTGATGGAAGCCATTCTTCTCCCCTGATACTACATTTTATGCTTTTTCCATAATATGTCAGAACAGACTTAACTGTTCATACTCCTGATCCCGTTTGAGAGATGACGGTTTTTTAGCCAGAAAATATTCCACCAGGCCATCATCCAGAATCCACGGTTCAATCTCGGATTCTTCAAGGATAAGCGGCATCCGTTCATGGACAGGACTGACACTCTCATTTGCCTTTGTTGTCAGTATGACAAATCTTTTCTGACCGGCGAACTCTCCGCAGATTCCCGCCATGTACATGTTTTT
>CBJMC01400__coassemble_1556_pt1 | contig 12905 bp, 13 predicted proteins | sample CBJMC01400__metabat2_high_PE_029 | metagenome-assembled genome bin CBJMC01400 | reverse complement strand
AGAAAATAAAGTCTGTTTTATATAATTAGGCGTCTTGGCAGTTATAGATACAGCTTTAAGAAAAAGTTTATTATCTATATTTTTTGTTTTTTCAAAATACCAACAGTCATAATACTGATATTTCTGTTCTTTCTTATTATAGATTCTGTTTCTTGCAATGCGCTATCCTTTTTATTGAAAAACATATTAAAGGAGGAATGAACAAATGAAGCAACGCGAAAAAACCGTATCCATTCTCGACCGGCTTTCCTGGTCCGTGCAGCCTCCGAAAGGGCTGATCAAAGGAAATTATTACCGTGAAGAGGAGAGATTCTCGTCCTGCTTTCACGGTGATCCCGGGCATCTTGGAATTCTTGAGGTCGTTGAAAATGACGGGCAGCTCTTAATGGTACAGTTTAACGAACAGTGCAGCCCCACATACTATCTTCGCAGATTCCAGAATGTTGACAAACGTTTATCTGATTATGGATTTTTCCAGGCCTCAAAAGAAAGAACTGCAGCTACCGGAGTTGTACTGGTCAATGGAATTACAGCCGTAGAACAGCAAATGGTAGCTGCCAACAGATTAACAGGAGATTTTGATCTTGTCGCAGGAGCATCCAACAGCATTAAACGTTCCATGCTTCCTCTTGCAGAAAAAATTGCAGCAAAACTTGAGATTCCTTCCCCCCAGAAGTACTATGGATTAGCAAAAGCACTGGAACCAGGTGTAACAGGGCGGCTTCAGATTGTCGTAGAAAAGGGACGGATTATCCGGCTCTTTTATGATGAAATATTTGCGGATACCCGGGAAGAAATAGCAGATCCGGAATTAAAGCCATACTATAGACAGTCCAAGTATCATTGTCCGGATTATATATCTACCAGCGGCGCAGGATTTAACTCTCTGTCTGATTTGCTGACAAAGTCCGTAATAGCAAATCAGAATCTTCTTGACCTGATCGATCTTCCATATACTGATCCGGAAAACCGTGCACCTGACTGGGATCGATACCTTGAGCTTGCACGGCCACTGGAACAGGAAATGATTCTCGATGGAGTATGGCAGAGACAGCCGACAAACCAGATTTTACAGAAAGGAGATTGAAAAATGTCTTATCTTCCGGTAATTGATACATATATTGCAGATGTAAAAGCTATCACAAACGAGGCCGGGCGTTGTTATCACCTCATCACAATCGACAATCCCGGTTTCACCGGTCTTCCCGGACAGTTTGTAATGATTCAGAAACAGGATAAGGGATTTGCCTGGTCCTATCCTTATATGATTTATGAAGATACCACACAGCATTTAAAAATAATAGCAACACAAAACAGTTCCCTGTTTCAAAGCAGCCCCGGAGAAAAGATTGCCCTCTGGGGAGCAAATGGGAAAGGGTATACCCTGAACGGCAGCGAGACCATCATTGCGGAGCCGGCCATGATGCATCTGGCTCTTCCTTTGATCCGTTCTGCTGATTCTCTGAACGTAATCATATACGGTTGTCCAACAGAATGTTTTCCAGAACTTCTGCCGGCCGGGAGCCTTTTTACCTCAGATCTTTCAGAAATTTCCCGTTTGCTGCACGCCTCGTCAGCACCGGTTTTTATGGCGCTTAATATTACTAATCTGGAAAAAATAGCAGAACCGTCTGATAAAACTTTAACCAAACGAATCACCTGTTTTGTCAGTACACAAATCGGATGCGGCATTGGTGCCTGTAAAGCATGCTATCTCCACAGTCCGGAAATCCATATGGGAATACCGGTCTGCTGCAACGGACCATATTTGCCATATGATCTGATTGATTTTTCACAGGACCGAAAATGTTTTCAGATTTTCCGGTAACTGAAAATATCAATTATGTAACAAACAAAAAGCAATAAACAATTGAAGGGAGAATAAAATGAATCTGAATGTAACAATTCCTTCTTCGGTCGGAGAAATACCGTTAAAGAATCCACTTATGCCGGCTGCTGCAACACTGGGCAATCTGATCGAGCACGCCAGATATTTTGATTTGAATGAATTAGGCGCAATGCTCCCCAATTCCATGTTCATTGACAGCGGTTCCCCAACAACAGCCAAAAAAATATGTAAGACAAATAATGGATTTATCAGCGCTCTCTCGAAAAATAACATGAGCATTTTCGAATTTAAGGAAGAAATAATCCCATATCTTCCATGGAAGACCACGCCGCTTATCATAGATATGAAAGCAACAGACATGTACCAGATGGAAAAGTTGGCGGCCGCTATCAATGATATAAAAGAAATCAAAGGAATAGAGATTAATTTAAACTGCCCCTATGGGCCGGGAACGCCCTACTGGCAGAATTCCGAACAGCTGAAGGATCTTGTTCGACGGGTACGGAATGCTGCTCCGGACAAATGGTTAATTGCCAAAGTCCCCGGAGGAGATATCCCGGTTGAACAGATTTCAACAGACTGTCAGGCAGGCGGGGCAGATGCTGTCACAAGCTACAGCAGTCTTAATGGTTCGGTAATTGATATATATACCCGGAAATACCGCTGCGGCGGAGGAGGATCCGGCGGTTTTTCCGGACCTGCCTTTAAGCCCGTAGGGCTGCTGATGTGCAGACGCGCAGTCGCTGCTGTAGATATCCCGGTCATTGGGATCGGCGGCATCAGCTGCGCTGAAGATGTTATTGAATATATTATGGCAGGAGCATATGCAGTTCAGGTTGGATCGGCAAATCTCTCCCGGCCGGATTTTATGCCGAGGCTGATCAAAGATCTGGAAAACCTGATGCAAAAACTGGGGATAAATTCATTCGAGGAAATACGGGGAACCGCACAGGTTGAATGAACAGTAATATTATCGTCTTTAATAAAAAGCGCAAAGATTGTAAAGCAATTCGCAAATGAAACAGCTTTTTGCCCTGGGAACATATACGGAAGATATTCTTTTCGGAACCAGAGAACTATTTCACGGAAAGGGGAAAGGCGTATTGATCTGCCTGTTCGATGATGATAATGGCAGAATAACTGTCCTTGACAGCCTGCCTATCGAGAGTCCTTCCTAGTTTATGCATAAATGAAGAAAACAGAATAATCTATGCAGTCAACAAAATAAAAACATTTCATGGAACAGCCCCCTGTTCTGTTCGGATCTGCATTTAAGTCCGGATGGCAGATATCTGTACGCTTCAAACCGTGGACATGACAGTATTGTATACTATAAAGTAATGGAAAATGGAGATCTGGCATATCTTTCCCATATAGAATGCGGTGGACGTACCCCAAGAAATTTTTCTTTTGATCTAACCGGCAGATATATCCTTGCAGGCAATCAGGACAGCGATAACATTACCGTATTCCGTATAACGCAAAACGGACGTCCTGACCCGGTGAATAAAACAGATATCGGCTCTCCGGTATGTATCAGATTTTTCAGGAACAATTAACCAGGTCACATTGGGGAGCAGTATTACGGCCATACTGCTCCCCTACATTTCGATAATTCCGGGGCAGAACCACGCCGCTCAGTTTAAATACGAGCTGTGCTGCATTCAAACGCTCTCCCTGTTCATATGCTCCGAACTTTTCACCCGCATAGACCGGAGTGTAAAGTTCTGCTGCTGTCGGTGAAAGGCTTCTCTGCCCGTCCCACAATCCCAGACGGCCATAAGTGCCGGAGGCAGGAAAACCGTCCTGTGAAACATATCTCATAGGGATCATCAATCTGAAACTTTGAAAGGATGTCTGTGATTTCTTTATCGTCGACGTGCCTTTCGAACTCTTCCCTTGTAAGTGGACAGAAATATGGGAACAGCATGTTAAGAGAAGCTTTCAATTCCTGGGGTGCCTGGAGCTTTTTCTTCAATTCGCGGATTCGTTCAGCCTGTTCGCTCATTCTCTTTGAAAGTTCACTGCTGTTCTACATCACAAATAGAGGAGGCGTTCTGGATTTTACCTGTCCTTCTGTTGCCTTTTCTGCAGTTTCTTGTTTCCAACAGGTAGCTCATGCTGTTTACAAGATCCATATCGTAGATCATATCGTTGATAAAGGTCTGTGTCATCACCCCTTCGTCAGCTTCATCCAGATCCAGCATTTATCTTATCTGAGGGGCTCCGGCAGTTTCCCGCAGGTCAGGATGGAATCCAGCATCCAAGTGCCGCTGCCGCGATCCTGCCTTTGCTGCCTGGACACCGTAGGAGCTACTCCTGCTGTACCAGTCCTTCCATAAATTTCAGGGCATGCATGAATGAGGCTTCGTCTCTGCTTGTCTTAAAAACAGGGATATGCTATGATACCTTTAAACAGGAATTCTGTAAAAAGGGCGGAAGATCAGATCAGGGAGTGTGAAAAAAGATGCCGAAAACATTTAATATAAACGGAGCCTGTAAACCGGACAGACATTACATGGTCAGCCTTCGAAGCAGACTGGAAGCAATCCGTGATGAATTCTATGAAGCGGAGAAAAGGATCGTAAAAGAAGATAATCCCCTTTATGAATCTTTACTCGGGAAGCTGAAACTGTATCCGGAATTAAAGACAATTCTGTATGAATTACTTTTTTCCGGCAGAGTCATTCCCTATACGGCAACAAATGACTATATCAAGGATGCAGCAATGTTCGGATTTATAAAAAACGAAAATGATACCGTTGTTGTTTCCAACCGAATTTTTGAGACAGTCCTCTATAACAATTTTATTTCCGATGAATTTGCAACGAATAAAAAAATCGCTCTGAACGATAAACTTTTAATCGAAGCTGTTGTTTAAATCCACAGCCTCCAGTTCATCAAACCCGATATCCACTTCCATCTCCCCGTCAGATATCCTGAGTTTCCGAAATTCCGGCTCAATCCTGACCACTGTGCCGGTTACTGTCTCATATGTGCCAAGCGGCGGTGTGGCGGGATGGAGGGTATCCTCTTTAAAATATACGGCAGTGATCCTGCTGCCCTTTTTGATCCGGGACAGGATTTCCGAAATATGCTCTGCATCTTCTTCCGGCAGGAGCTTTTTCGGTACCCGGGTCCGTTTCCATCCTTCTTCGGCGATCTCTTCCTCATAGCCCCGGAGCGCGGCAAAAGGCGAAAAGATTTTGGCGCGGTTTTCCACCGGCATCCTGGGATGGCGGCAGGACGGCTCCGGACGGGAAAGATGCAGAATATCGCCGTATTTGGCTGCAACCGTTCTCCCCTCTTGTGTCTTTTTATAATCCACAGAAACCACTCTCCAATCGCCTGCATCTGAAGTCGCCCATTTCCCGCAGGTCTTGCATTCTACGCCTTCTCATGCCTTGTGTCCTCCGATCTGTCCGTTCCGCTCCCTCATGGTCGCGCCATCCAGGAAATTAGTCCCTTTCAGAACGGCATTTTTCCCGAACCGTTTCTTCAGACCCAACATGGTTTCCTGAAGCCTCTTCTCTTTTTCCAGTTTTTCCGTATCCGTGAAAAGATCGAGCTGAAAGATCCCTTCATCCTTTGTCACATGATTCGCCGTGATCGTAATACGTCTCACCAGGAGCGCCGGACTGGCGATCCGTTCAAACAGGTCGGATGCAGCTTTTATGATCTGGCTTCCAAGGCTGGTCGGAGACTCCAGGCGTATCGTGCCATGACCGCTCTTCGGCACCTTTCGCCCGTAGTGGTCAATATGAATCTCTCCCCGGTAGGAACCGCTGTCGCAGTTTTCCCGGTCATACCCTACGCTCATAGTCAGGGAATCCGTGACCATTCCCCGGTCAGAAAGCTGAAAGGCCAGGCTTTCCGCCATTTCCCGCACAACAATGGCCGCTTTTTCGTATGCATAGGGGCAGCTCAGTACCTGGCCTTCACAGATACTGCTCTCTGACGGCTGATACGCCTTGATATCCGACATTCTGCAGGGCTCGATCCCCCATGCATGGTCGATCAGAATCTCCGCATCGATTCCAAACTCTTTGTAAAGTCTGTCCTCATCCGTCAGGCTCGCCCGGGCAAGTTCGCCCATTGTGGTAATCCCCATTTTTCCAAGGCGGCGTGCTGTTCCGGCTCCGGTCTGCCAGAAATCCGTGAGCGGCTTATGATCCCAAAGCAGATATCGGAAAGACTCCTCGTCAAGTTCTGCGATCCGGACTCCGTCGGAATCCGGCGGCGTCCGCTTGGCGACAATATCCATGGCCAGCTTGCTCAAGTACAGATTCGTGCCGATCCCTGCTGTAGCCGTAATCCCCGTAGAATAAAGCACTTCCCGGACTATGGTTTTTGCCAGCTCCCGCGCCGACATCTGGTAATGCCCCAGGTAGGAAGTAACGTCCATAAATACCTCATCGATGGAGTAGACATGGATATCCTCCGGGGCGATGTATTTCAGATAGATCCCGTAAATCTTTGCCGAAACTTCCATATAATAAGCCATGCGGGGCGGCGCCACCAGATACGAAACCGCCAGTGTGGGATCTTTTTTCAGTGCTTCCGCATCAAAAGAAGGCGCTCCCAGAGACGGCATGCCGTCCTTTGTCAGGGCAGTATGATTGCGGATGGCGTCCTGCAGTCGGGCGGCATTGACTTCCTTCACCTTCTGCACCACCTCGAAAAGCCGTGCCCTCCCCGGGATTCCGTATGCTTTCAGGGCGGGGGACACTGCCAGACAGATCGTCTTCTCCGTCCGGGAAGAGTCCGCCACCACAAGATTCGTGGTCAGAGGATCAAGATGCCTGTCAACGCACTCGGCGGATGCGTAATAGGATTTCAGATCAATGGCCAGATACGTTTTCATTTTCCCTCGCGATCCTTTCTACAAACCATCTTCCGACCCGGCTCGGGAACAGCGGGTCTGTACGTTCAAAAAACAGGTGCTTCTCCTGCCCGTGGATCACCACAGTGTAGCAGTCGCCATGAGGAGTGACCGACGCATCCGCCGGGTGGTAATCGCGGACGCACTCGATGGGGAAAGTGCGTCCGTCGGTCCAGGTAATAGCGGTGGGCTGCATGTATCCGGTCGCGTCAAACGTGGAATCAACGCTTACATAAATCCGTTCCCTGTTATGACGGTTCTGACGCATGTGAAACACCTTCCCTTCCTGCTAATGTCAATTCCTTTCTTACTCATTAAATTCGAACATATGTTCTCTTGCTATTGCTATCATACTACAGATAAAAGTATAGTGTCAAGGATGTATTTTTTCCCAACTTCACGGGGATTATTCGGACCACAGATTGTGAAATCTGTCCGCCTGTGATACAATTTTTAACAAAGCACAGATTCGGATACAATAGATGTGGATACTGCAGAACATCTGAAGCCGGAAACTGTGCAGATATCAGAGAGGAGAATGCGCGATATGGGAAGATTTCTCAATCCGGATAACAGTGCATTTCAGGTTGCAGTCAACTCGGAAATATATGTAGATAAAACAGGTCTTTTGCAATATACCAACAGAGTGCTGGATACCAAACAGGCATTGATCTGCAACAGCAGGCCCCGCCGTTTCGGGAAATCCATCACAGCGGATATGCTGACCGCTTATTATAGCAAAGGCTGCGATTCCGAACAGCTGTTTTCCGATTTTGCGATCAGCAAAGAAGAAAGCTTTCGGAATCATCTCAATAAATACGACGTGATCCACATCGACATGCAGTGGAGCATGGCGCCCGCAGGCGGAGCTGAACATGTTGTTTCTTATATTGAAAATGCCGTTATCGGTGAGCTGAAAGATGCATATCCGGGCATACTGCCGGAGACAACAGTTTCTTTACCGGACGCCCTCTCCTGCATTAACACCGCTGAAGGGAGAAAATTCATCGTCATTATCGACGAATGGGACGTACTGATCCGCGACGAAGCGTCCAATCATCAGGTGCAGGAAGAATATATTAATTTCCTCCGCGGGATGTTCAAGGGGACTGAGCCGACAAAGTTCATTCATCTTGCATATCTGACCGGAATCCTGCCGGTCAAGAAAGTAAAAACGCAGTCCGCATTAAATAATTTCGATGAATTTACCATGCTGGACGCCAGTATACTGGCGCCTTACATCGGTTTCACAGAGGATGAAGTCCGGGAGCTTTGCCGGCGATACGGCAGAGATTTTGAGAACGTAAAAAGATGGTACGACGGATACCAGCTCGCAGGATATCATGTTTATAACCCAAAAGCCGTGGTGAGCGTAATGCTCCGGGGCGATTTTCAGAGCTACTGGTCTCAGACCGGAACATACGAATCTATTGTTCCTCTGATCAATATGGATTTCGACGGTTTAAAAACAGCGATCATAACCATGCTTTCCGGCGAGCGGGTAAAAGTACGTACAAAAACTTATCAGAACGACATGGTTACTTTCCGAAATAAGGACGATGTCATAACAGCTCTGATCCATCTGGGATATCTGGCCTACGACCAGATTCATCAGGCAGCGTTTGTTCCCAATGAAGAGATACGCAGCGAATTTCTGGATGTGGTGGAAGAAAACAGATGGGATGAATTTATCGGATTTCAGCAGGAGTCTGTGAATCTTCTGGAAGCAACGCTTGATATGGATGGAGAAACTGTTGCGGAGGAAATTGAAAAAATCCACGAGGAGTATGCCTCTGCCATTCAGTATAATAACGAAAATTCGCTCAGCAGTGTACTGACCATCGGATATTTAAGTGCCATGCAGTATTATTTCAAACCAATTCGGGAAATGCCTGCCGGGAAAGGGTTTGCGGACTTTATATTTATTCCGAAGCCGGAATATGCCATCGATTACCCTGCTTTGCTGGCAGAACTCAAATGGAATCAAAGCGCTGATGCGGCAATTCAGCAGATCAAGGAACGCAAATATCCTGCTGCTTTAAAAGATTATAAAGGCTCGATTCTTCTTGTAGGAATCAATTATGATAAAAAAAGTAAAAAGCATCAGTGCATCATAGAAAAGTTTGAGACTTGAACTGCTGAAGCAGTTTGGGAGAAAAATAAGGAAAAACAGGCATGTCATACGATTGAAAGAATGTTTCTTCGTGTGGCATGCCTGTCTTTTTAAAATGAAAAATCAAACTTTTCCCCGTCTCTACACCACAGCCTCCACCAGCACCCGGTCCCCAACCGGAATTTTCTTCACTCCGATCTCTTTATTCCGTCCAAAGTTATAGCTGAGCATATAGCCTTTTTTCAGATGAAAATAGTCCAGATAATCCGCCAACTGCTTTTCTCCGCGCTCGTTATAGGCATTGCCACGCCATATTTTCAGCTCAATGATAAACTGTTCGCCCAGATAATCCACCACAATATCCATGCGTCGTGCATTCCGCGTCTCAGCCTCAATATAATAATTCCCGGTTCCGTTTATGATCGGCCGCAGGTACAGCAGGAAACGGCGCCGCCCCTCTTCCTCGGAAAACGGTTCTGCCGCATCACCGTAAATGCTGTCAAAATGTTCCACATATTTTGCCAGAACTATCTCCATATCAAGATGTCCGTTCCGGATGTACTGTGTCTTGTTCCGGGCGGCTGCTTTAAAGATTTCACTGTTCTGGGACTCGTTTGTGGTAAGGAAATAGTTATACAGCCGCACCTCGAAAATGCGGTTTGCGATCACCACATTTCCATCAACAATCTTCAGAAATCCAAGCATCACCGCCATGTCAAGCCACTGCTCGTCCGGATTATAGACCACCTTCTCACCGGCAAACAGAATCCGGTAGAGAACATTCCGGAGAACCGGATAGTCGTAAAGCTTTCCGGTCAGGGAATCAAAAAGTGTATTCTTCTCGCTGATGAGCAGCTTCACCGCCTCAAGCGCGCCGTCCCGCGTCCAGGCTGACGTTTCATCCGGAAAATGACCGCTTCCGGCGATCTTCTCATCCAGCAGCTTGCAGATACGAGATACAAGATACGGATATCCACAGGTATAATCGTAAATGAACTCCGCCATTTCTCCCACATCCATCCCAGTGTGATGGTCATTCTCATACTGCTCCAGCATTCCTGCAATGTCCGCCGCAGAAAAGCTCATGACAACGTCAAAATCTGCCGCGATATTCCAGGGGCTGTTGACCTTGTGCTCCGCGTCCGGACGAATTTTCATCTGGATATTTTTCACGTCATAGACGCCGGCAAGAATGACAGACTGAAACGTCGGCGTCCGCTTCCGGGTCAGATAGTATGCCCGCAGCTGTGCGAGAAAATCCAGAAATACCTGATTGTTTGCCGCACTGTCCACTTCGTCGATCATCAGAACGAGCGGCTTTGATGCGGCCGCACAGATCTGGGACAGGCAGACAAAAAGTTTGCGGAGCCCGCTGATATTTTCCGTATCCGCCGCAGCCTCCAGGGCAGCGAAAGCATCTGTTCCCTGCAGCTTTATTTCCGCACCTGTCTTTACCACCGCGCCTGCCTTTGCCGCCGCCCCCGTCCTTACTGCCGAGACGAAGATCGCGGCAAATGCATTGGCAAATGCTGTCTCATTTTCAAAATCATTACTGCTCAGCAGCTGAAAATCCAGAGAAATTACAATATAATCATTTTTCAGGAAATCGCCCAACGCATTCAGGGTAGTAGTCTTCCCGTACTGCCGCGCCCGGTTGATCGTGAAATATGCCCCGGCGTCCACAAGAGCCCTGATCTCTTCCAGGCGCTTCCGAATATCGACCATGTAATGGAGCTGCGGATCACATGCTCCGGTAACATTAAAAATTTTTGCCATCTGTCAGTCCGCTCCTTTTCCGAGACCTGGCCGGGCGCTGTCTGTTTTCCACGTTATTCCATAAAAAAGGACAGACTCCCCCCCCTTTCCAAGAAATCTGTCACCACAGCATTATAATAGCATATTCCAATTTCAGAGACAAGCTTCCGTTTTCGTTCGTTTCCATCTTCCGAAAGCTCCTCTTCCGAAAACTCTCTTTTCAAAATACTGCCCCGGAAACAATCACTCTCCGTGCAGCAGGGTCCTCGGAAGTTCCAGTTGCTGGTAAATCATTTTCCCTTGGAACTTCTCCGGTACTTCAATCAGTCCGAAGCGCAGAAAAAGCGGATATATGTAAGAAACTCCGCGAATATCGCCCAGGCCTTTGGGCCGCTCCACAAAGGGACACCCTTTCTTTTCGCTTTTCCCACTGCTTTGCCTCATTTCTATCATATTTTTCCGCATCTCTTCCACATTTTGAAAAGCCAACCGCACAGAACTCCAGGTCAGGCTCTTGCTTCCTTCCCGCCGATCAATCCAGAGTTCATGGGTCAGTTTCCCGTTTCTTCCTTTTTTTAATGTGTAATGAAACGGCAGCCCGGAAGCCGTATGAAAAGGATATTCCTGAAATGCAGTAATACAATTCCATAGAGCTTCCTCTGTCATAGTTTCATGAAGAAACTCCAAAGCTTTTTCCCGGTCGGATTCCTGCTGTACTGCGAATGATTCTGTATCATTTTGAACCTGTTCCTTCATCGCTGTAATGTCTCCCTGTATTGTTCAGTCTTTGATGTATTTTTCTGTCCTGCCGTAACTGCATGAACAAATTTGCAGGACGCTTTCTTTCACTGCCATCATAGCATCCGGCAGGATGGAATGCAAGCAGCTCCACATGAAAATCTGCATAGCTGATGCCCTGAAAATCCAGGCTGATCACCTCGTATTCCGATTTCAGATACTCTGCGAGTGCGTTAAGTATCGTTGTTTTCCCGTACTGTCTGACCTGATTAATAATAAAGTATTTTTCCTGATCCACCATGATCCTGATTTCTTTCAGGCGGTCAGATAAATCAACTTTATTCCGTTCCCACGTCGATGCTCTATCCCCCATCTGAGACGTTTTTCACAACGGGGACGAAATTTCTTTTAAAACACTTTTAAAGAATGACGGCAGCCCTTTGAGATTTCTCACATTGTCAAACATATCTTTCTGACTGTGAAACGCTCTTAATATTTTTCTTCTCTTCTCAATACGCCCGTCACTGATATAATAATTACATGTTACAAAAGCCTTTTCGCTTTGTAAAATGATTTGGAGTACGTGCAGAATTTTTTCAAAATTTCTTGACAGCCCCTTAAAACAATCTACATAAAATATGTCTGCTCTGCCCGATATTACATTGCTCAATTCTTCTTTTAAAACATCGTCAAATTCCAGGCTATATCCATCACAAATCACCTTATTGAAATTATTTTCAGAAAATACCGTTTCCCCGGCTTCACACTTTTCCTCTTGCAGTTTATTAAACACCTCTACCGTATCGTCTGCCAGTGCCGCTCTTTTTAACACAGCCCATGCCAATGGATATTTTCGAACTGCTTCTCCATATATATCGACATATTCCAGATTTTCCGCCTCATTCTGCAGAATTGTAAAATCGCATTGTTTAAAACAGCAGATTGCATCGGATGTTATACCTTTTATTCTTTCATCCGATAAAGGTTCCTGCATTTTAAAACGGTTGCAATTAACGCTCGCAGCGACCTCTAGCATGCTGTTTCGAATCGTTGCAACAACAAACCGCCTGACATCATTTGACGCCACAGGCTCATAAAACAACGCCTCTTCATCTGTCACAAATAAAACCGTTCTCCTGAAATCTTCCTGATCCCATCTGGATAAAAGAGAACACATCCTGTTTTTTATATCATTTACTATTTGCTCTCTGAATCTGTATTTTATATCTCTCAGCTGATTATTTGATAACTCATATAAATATTCCTGTATGCCCATAGTCCGACCTTCTTCTGTACTATTCTGTAAAATACCGCTTCTGAATTATATCTCTTCTTTTATCCTTTTCGGCAGAATATCTGTAATATACGGCAGCCGCATCATATGGATCCACCGTAAAATATATTTCGCCGTTGTATTTTTCCGCAACTTCCTTTACAGTCTTCTCCGTGTATTTTCATTATAATGCAAATCAAAAGGCGAATCAATACAGCCGCCCTGTCCTGGCTTTAACTGAAACCAGGACAGGGCGGTTTTTAAAAATGGAGCGGAAATTTCTTTTAAAACACTT
>CBJMC01400__coassemble_1545_pt1 | contig 13003 bp, 8 predicted proteins | sample CBJMC01400__metabat2_high_PE_029 | metagenome-assembled genome bin CBJMC01400 | reverse complement strand
AACGGGGAATGAAGAAAATCTATGTGATAACAAATGTCTGTTCCCTTGTGAGCATTTTGGGGATTATCGCACTGCATCCGGATGCACAGTACGGCATACCGCTGCTTCTCCTGATTATGCTGGAAAGGGCGTTTTCCACAGTGTCCGTATATCTTTCAAATCCGATGATCGCGGACTGTGCAGATTACGAGCTGAACCGTACCGGACGGTATATTCCGGGAATGGTAGGGTCCCTGTTTTCTTTTGCAGATAAATTCGTATCTTCGCTCAGCACATTTATTCTCGGTGTTGCGCTGGCAATCGCGGGATATGGCGATAAAGTTATTACACCGGACGTTCCGGCAGAAGGAGCACTTCGGATCACGCTTATGGTATGTATGTTCGGCATCCCGGCGATCTGCCATGTGATATCGCTGATCGCCATGAAGTTCTATCCTCTGGATGGAAACACCATGCTCCGGATTCAGCAGGAAAACGCGGTGAAGAAGCAGGAAAAAAATGCTTGACAGGCGTTAGGTCATATGCTATTATAATCTGGCAACTGCCGAAGACAGTAGGTGCTGTGAAGCGTAAGGACAAAACGCCTACCGAGGGAAGTTAGATTTATTACGTATGTATGAATTTACAAACCTCTGTGTCTTCCGGCACGGAGGTTTTTTATTTCGTCCGCTTTGGGAATCCGGGATTCCCGGGCAGGAAGGATACAGACTTTGGCAGTACACGCAGAATCTATAAGGAGGTGTACCAGAAAGTGGCAAAAGTTGAATTAAAACAGCCGATCGTACAGGCAATCGCAGAAGAGATCAAGGATGCTCAGTCAGTTGTTCTTGTTGATTACCGCGGACTTACAGTTGCTCAGGATACAGAGCTTCGTAAGCAGCTCAGAGAAGCAGGTGTGGTATACAAGGTTTATAAGAACACCATGATGAAGAGAGCTTTCGAAGGAACAGAGTGTGAAGGCCTTGAGAGCTGCCTGGAAGGACCGAGCGCTATCGCAATCTCCAAAGATGACGCGACAGCTCCGGCAAGAATCCTGTGCAACTTCGCAAAAGACGCACCGGCACTTGAGCTTAAGGGCGGTGTCGTAGAAGGAAATGTCTACGATGTCGCAGGACTTACAGAACTTTCCAAGATTCCGTCAAGAGAAGTACTTCTCTCCAGACTCCTTGGAAGCATGCAGTCACCGATTGCCAACTTTGCGCGTGTTATTAAACAGATCGCAGAGAAGGGCGGCGAGACAGCAGAGGCTGAAGCAGCACCGGCAGAGGCTGCAGAGGCACCGGTTGAGGCGGCAGCAGAAGCTCCGGCTGAGACAGCGGCAGAGTAATGCCGAAACCGCGCGGATAAGCGCATAAAGCGGAGACGGGAAACCGCACGCGATAAGAAAATAAGAAATCATTTGATGAAATAAGAAAAATGGAGGATATCAAAAATGGCTAAATTGACAACAGCTGAAATGATCGATGCGATCAAAGAGTTATCAGTATTAGAGTTAAACGAGCTTGTTAAAGCTTGTGAAGAAGAGTTCGGCGTATCTGCAGCAGCAGGCGTTGTAGTTGCAGCAGCAGGCGGAGACGGAGCTGCAGCAGCAGAAGAGAAAGATGAGTTTGATGTAGAGCTTGTATCTGCAGGCGCTTCCAAGGTTAAAGTTATCAAGGCTGTTCGTGAGATCACAGGTCTTGGACTGAAAGAGGCTAAAGAGCTCGTAGACAACGCTCCGAAGGTAGTAAAAGAGGCTGTTTCCAAGGCAGAGGCTGAGGAGATCAAGGCAAAACTTGAGGAGCAGGGCGCTGAAGTTAACCTGAAATAATCGCTTACCGAAAGATGATTATGAGACCGCAGAAGATAAACGGCTTCTGCGGTCTTTTGGTTTTTGCCTAAAAAGCTATTGACAGTAAAAAGGGGTTTGTGTTATAGTTAAAAATGCACTATTATGGAAAGCTATGCCATATTAGCTGTGGCCTAGCTGTTTTGACAGCACTGCAGCAAAAAAATATATGAGGAGTGAAAACGTCAATGGAGAAAAACAGAATTCGTCCCGTCAAAACCGGAAAAAGCTTCCGCATGAGCTATTCCAGGCAGAAAGAAGTATTGGAGATGCCCAACCTCATTGAAGTTCAGAAGGATTCCTATCAGTGGTTCCTTGATGAAGGTCTCAAAGAGGTATTCGACGATATTTCCCCGATCACGGATTACAGTGGTCACTTAAGCCTGGAATTTGTGGACTTTACACTCTGTGAAGACGATGTGAAGTATACGATCGATGAGTGTAAAGAACGTGATGCGACATATGCGGCGCCCCTGAAAGTCAGGGTAAGGCTTTACAACAAAGAGAATGATGAGATCAACGAGCACGAGATCTTTATGGGAGATCTTCCGCTGATGACAAAGACCGGTACTTTCGTCATTAACGGGGCGGAACGTGTTATCGTAAGCCAGCTTGTGCGTTCTCCGGGAATCTACTACGGAATTGCCCACGACAAGCTTGGAAAGAAGCTCTATTCGGCTACTGTTATTCCGAACAGAGGTGCATGGCTTGAATATGAGACGGACTCCAATGACGTTTTCTACGTGCGCGTTGACCGTACAAGGAAGGTCCCGATCACAGTGCTGATCCGTGCCCTGGGAATCGGAACAAACGCGGAGATTATCGATCTGTTCGGTGAGGAACCCAAGATCCTGGCAAGCTTTGGAAAGGACACTGCTGAGAATTATCAGGAGGGTCTGTTAGAGCTGTACAAAAAGATCCGTCCGGGCGAGCCGCTTGCTGTGGACAGCGCGGAGAGCCTGATCACAAGCATGTTCTTTGATCCGAGACGTTACGACCTGGCAAAGGTGGGACGTTATAAGTTCAATAAGAAGCTTATGCTCAGAAACCGTGTCACGGGACAGATTGTGGCTGAGGATGTAGTGAGCCCGCTGACCGGAGAAGTTGTAGCTGAAAAGGGGACAAAGATTACCCGCGAGATTGCAGATGCGATCCAGAATTCGGCTGCTCCGTATCTGTGGGTGGAAGGCGAGGATGAGTCCCGCAATATCAAGATCCTTTCCAATATGATGGTGGATCTCCAGGCTGTTGTGGACATTGACCCGAAGGAAGTCGGTGTGACAGAGCAGGTTTACTATCCGGTTCTGGCCGGAATTATCGAGGAATCCGCAGGCGACATCGATGAGATGAAGCGCATGATTAAAAGGGATATTCATGATCTGATTCCGAAGCACATTACGAAGGAAGATATCCTTGCTTCCATTAACTATAACATGCACCTTGAGTACGGCATGGGAAATGACGACGACATCGATCATCTGGGCAACCGCCGTATCCGTGCAGTGGGCGAACTGCTCCAGAACCAGTACAGAATCGGTCTGTCCAGACTGGAGAGAGTTGTCCGTGAGAGAATGACGACTCAGGACCAGGAGGGAATCTCCCCGCAGTCTCTGATCAACATCAAACCGGTGACCGCAGCGGTGAAGGAGTTCTTCGGTTCCTCCCAGCTGTCCCAGTTCATGGATCAGAACAACCCGCTGGGCGAGCTGACGCATAAGAGACGTCTCTCCGCTCTCGGACCGGGAGGTCTTTCCAGAGACCGTGCAGGATTCGAGGTCCGCGACGTTCACTACTCCCATTACGGAAGAATGTGTCCTATCGAGACGCCTGAGGGACCGAACATCGGTCTGATCAACTCCCTTGCATGTTATGCGAGAATCAACCAGTACGGATTTGTTGAGGCTCCGTACCGCAAGGTTGACAAGTCTGATCCGAATAATCCGCGTGTTACGGATGAGGTTGTATACATGACCGCGGATGAGGAAGATAATTACCATGTGGCGCAGGCGAATACGCCCCTCGACGAGGAAGGCCACTTTGTGAATAAAAATGTATCCGGTCGTTACCGCGAGGAGACACAGGAGTATGAGAGAAATAAATTCGATTACATGGATGTGTCCCCGAAGATGGTGTTCTCTGTGGCTACGGCACTGATTCCGTTCCTGCAGAACGATGATGCGAACCGTGCGCTGATGGGATCCAACATGCAGCGTCAGGCGGTGCCGCTCCTGACAACAGAAGCTCCTGTTGTCGGAACAGGTATGGAAGTAAAGGCTGCGGTTGACTCCGGAGTCTGCGTGATCGCAGAGCAGGCGGGAGTTGTGGAAAGCTCCACATCCACCCAGATTGTAGTTCGCCACGATGACGGAACAAAGAAGGCATACAAGCTCACCAAGTTCCAGAGAAGTAACCAGAGCAACTGCTACAACCAGAGACCGATCGTTGACAAGGGCGAGAGAGTTGAGGCAGGACAGGTTATCGCAGACGGACCGTCAACATCCGGCGGAGAGATGGCGCTCGGAAAGAACCCGCTGATCGGATTTATGACCTGGGAAGGTTACAACTACGAGGATGCCGTTCTCTTAAGTGAGAGACTGGTGCAGGATGACGTTTATACTTCTGTCCATATCGAAGAGTATGAGGCAGAGGCCAGAGATACGAAGCTCGGACCGGAAGAGATTACAAGAGACATTCCGGGCGTGGGCGATGACGCACTCAAAGACCTGGATGAGAGAGGTATCATCCGCATCGGAGCTGAGGTTCGTGCCGGGGATATCCTGGTCGGCAAAGTAACTCCCAAGGGAGAGACTGAGCTGACAGCTGAGGAGAGACTGCTCCGTGCGATCTTCGGAGAGAAGGCGCGTGAGGTAAGGGATACCTCCCTGAAAGTTCCTCACGGAGAGTATGGTATTGTTGTGGATGCGAAGGTATTTACCCGCGAGAACGGAGATGAACTCTCTCCGGGCGTGAACCAGGCAGTCCGCATCTACATTGCGCAGAAGAGAAAGATTTCCGTGGGCGATAAGATGGCGGGCCGTCACGGTAACAAGGGTGTCGTTTCCCGTGTGCTTCCGGTGGAAGATATGCCTTTCCTGCCTAACGGACGTCCTCTTGACATCGTACTGAATCCTCTGGGCGTGCCGTCCCGTATGAATATCGGGCAGGTCCTGGAGATTCACCTGAGCCTTGCAGCGAAAGCGCTTGGATTCAATATCTCCACACCGGTATTTGACGGTGCAAACGAGATCGATATTATGGACACTCTTGATCTGGCAAACGATTATGTGAATCTGGAGTGGGATGAGTTTGAGAAGAAACACGGAGAAGAACTGCTCCCGGAAGTGCTTCAGTATCTTTCTGACAACAGGGAGCACAGGAAGCTGTGGAAGGGTGTGCCGCTTTCAAGAGATGGAAAAGTCCGTTTGAGAGACGGTCGTACCGGTGAGTATTTCGACAGCCCGGTTACCATCGGACACATGCACTACCTGAAGCTGCATCACCTTGTAGACGATAAGATCCATGCACGTTCTACCGGCCCGTACTCACTGGTTACACAGCAGCCTCTGGGAGGTAAGGCACAGTTCGGAGGACAGCGTTTCGGAGAGATGGAGGTATGGGCTCTGGAGGCCTATGGCGCATCTTATACACTGCAGGAGATCCTGACTGTGAAGTCGGACGATGTCGTGGGCCGTGTGAAGACTTACGAGGCGATTATCAAAGGCGAGAATATTCCGGAACCTGGTATTCCGGAGTCCTTCAAGGTTCTCTTAAAAGAGCTGCAGTCTCTTGCGCTTGATGTGCGTGTGCTGCGCGATGACAATACAGAGGTCGAGATTATGGAGAACGTGGACTACGGTGAGACAGACCTGCGCCATATTATCGAGGGAGACAGAAAATACCGCGATGATAATGAGTCCTTTGCGGATCACGGGTATACCGAGCAGGAGTTTGTCGGCGAAGACCTGGAAGATGTTGAGCCGGAAGAAGAGCCGGATGACAGCGATTTTGAGGATATAGATTTTGACGAGTACCTGGGTGATGAGGAAGAATAGGAGGAGCCGTTTCTATGCCAAATAACAATGAACAACAATATGAGCCGTTAACGTTTGATGCGATCAAGATCGGCCTTGCTTCACCGGAAAAGATCCTGGAATGGTCCAGAGGAGAGGTAACAAAGCCGGAAACCATCAACTACAGGACACTGAAACCTGAGAAAGACGGTCTTTTCTGCGAGAGGATCTTCGGACCGAGCAAGGACTGGGAGTGCCACTGTGGAAAGTATAAGAAGATCCGCTATAAAGGCGTGGTCTGCGACCGCTGTGGAGTAGAGGTCACAAAATCCAGCGTGCGCCGTGAGAGGATGGGGCATATCGCCCTGGCCGCTCCAGTGTCCCACATCTGGTATTTCAAGGGAATCCCGAGCCGCATGGGACTGATCCTCGATATCTCCCCGCGTACTCTGGAGAGAGTGCTGTATTTTGCATCCTACATTGTGCTGGATAAAGGCGAGACAGATCTGCAGAACAGGCAGATCCTCTCCGAGGCAGAGTACCAGGAGCAGAAAGAAAAATGGGGAAGCAAAGCGTTCCGTGTGGGAATGGGTGCTGAGGCGATCAAGGAGCTCCTTGAGGGGATCGACCTTGAGAAAGAGTATGCAGAGCTTCAGGGAGCCCTGGAGAACGCTACCGGACAGAAACGTGCAAGGATCGTAAAACGTCTCGAAGTGGTAGAGGCGTTCCGCGAGTCCGGCAACCGTCCGGAGTGGATGATTCTCACAGCGATCCCGGTCATTCCTCCGGATCTTCGTCCTATGGTACAGCTCGACGGCGGACGTTTCGCGACGTCTGACCTGAATGATCTGTACAGAAGGATCATCAACCGTAACAATCGTCTGAAAAGACTTCTGGAGCTTGGTGCGCCGGATATCATCGTGCGCAACGAGAAACGTATGCTCCAGGAAGCTGTCGATGCCCTGATCGACAACGGACGCCGCGGCCGTCCGGTCACAGGACCGGGAAACAGGGCGCTGAAGTCCCTGTCCGACATGCTGAAAGGTAAATCCGGACGTTTCCGGCAGAACCTGCTCGGAAAACGTGTCGATTATTCCGGACGTTCCGTTATCGTCGTGGGACCGGAGCTGAAGATCTATCAGTGCGGTCTCCCGAAAGAAATGGCGATCGAGCTGTTCAAACCGTTTGTTATGAAAGAGCTTGTGGCAAACGGCACAGCACACAATATCAAGAATGCGAAGAAGATGGTTGAGAGACTTCAGCCGGAGGTATGGGATGTGCTCGAGGAGGTTATCAAAGAGCATCCGGTTATGCTGAACCGTGCCCCCACGCTGCACAGACTGGGTATCCAGGCATTTGAGCCGATCCTTGTGGAAGGTAAGGCGATCAAGCTTCATCCCCTTGTTTGTACAGCTTACAATGCCGATTTCGACGGTGACCAGATGGCTGTCCATGTACCGCTGTCTGTAGAGGCGCAGGCTGAGTGCCGTTTCCTCCTGCTCTCGCCGAACAACCTGCTGAAACCTTCAGACGGAGGTCCGGTGGCTGTTCCTTCCCAGGATATGGTCCTCGGTATCTACTATCTGACTCAGGTAAGACCTGGAGCAAAGGGAGAGGGAATGTTCTTCAAGAGTGTGAGCGAGGCAATTCTTGCTTACGAGAACGGCTATATCACCCTTCACTCTCAGATCAAGGTCCGCGTGTCCAAGACAATGCCGGACGGCACTGTGAAGACAGGAACCATCGATGCGACCCTCGGACGACTGCTCTTCAACGAGATCATTCCTCAGGATCTCGGCTTCGTAGACCGTGACGTACCGGGCAACGAGCTGCTCATGGAGATTGATTTCCATGTAGGAAAGAAACAGCTCAAACAGATCCTCGAGAAGGTTATCAACACACACGGCGCGACACAGACGGCAGAAGTACTCGATGATGTAAAATCCATCGGATACAAGTTCTCCACGAGAGCAGCCATGACCGTATCCATTTCCGATATGACCGTGCCGCCGCAGAAACCGCAGATGATCGAGGAAGCACAGAACACGGTGGACAGGATCACAAAGAACTATAAGCGTGGTCTTATCACAGAGGAAGAGCGTTACAAAGAAGTCGTAGAGACATGGAAAGCAACCGACGACAAACTGACAGAGGCCCTGCTTTCCGGTCTGGATAAATACAACAACATCTATATGATGGCGGATTCCGGAGCCCGTGGTTCTGACAAGCAGATCAAACAGCTTGCCGGCATGCGCGGACTGATGGCGGATACGACAGGACGTACTATCGAGCTGCCTATCAAGTCCAACTTCCGTGAAGGTCTGGACGTACTGGAATATTTCATGTCCGCCCATGGAGCGCGTAAAGGTCTTTCCGATACGGCGCTTCGTACAGCCGATTCCGGTTACCTTACGAGACGTCTGGTAGACGTTTCACAGCAGCTGATCATTCATGATTCAGACTGTGTCGGACCGGATCAGGAGATTCCGGGCATGTATGTGCATGCATTTACGGACGGAAACGAGGAGATCGAGAGCCTGCAGGATCGTATCACAGGACGTTTCTCCTGCGAGGATATCAAAGATAAAGACGGCAATGTAATCGTCAAGGCAAACCATATGATTACACCGCGCCGTGCAGAGCGGGTGATCAGGAACGGTGTTGACGAAAACGGTGAACCCATCGAAAAAGTCAAGATCCGTACCATTCTTACATGTAAGTGCAAGAACGGTGTATGTTCCAAGTGCTATGGTGCAAACATGGCTACCGGAGAAGTGGTTCAGGTCGGCGAGGCTGTCGGTATTGTTGCCGCACAGTCCATCGGTGAGCCTGGTACACAGCTTACCATGCGTACTTTCCATACCGGAGGTGTCGCAGGTGACGATATCACACAGGGTCTTCCCCGTGTGGAGGAGCTTTTCGAGGCAAGAAAGCCGAAGGGACTTGCAATTATCACAGAGTTTGCCGGACGGGCGACAATCAGCGATACAAAGAAAAAGCGCGAGGTTATCGTCACGAACGAGGAGACAGGAGAGTCCAAGGCATACCTTATTCCTTACGGATCAAGAATCAAGATCCAGGACGGCGTTATGCTTGAGGCGGGCGACGAGCTTACAGAAGGTAGTGTGAATCCGCATGACATTCTGAAGATCAAGGGTCTGCGCGCTGTTCAGGACTACATGCTCCGCGAGGTACAGAGAGTTTACCGTCTGCAGGGTGTTGATATCAACGATAAGCATATCGAGGTTATTGTGCGTCAGATGCTGAAGAAAGTGCGTGTGGAGGAAAGAGGAGATTCCGAATTCCTGCCGGGCACTATGGTGGATGTACTCGAGTTCGAGGATGTCAATGAACAGCTCACAGCAGAAGGAAAGACACCGGCAGTGGGAGAGCAGATCATGCTTGGTATCACCAAGGCGTCTCTGGCAACAGATTCCTTCCTGTCCGCAGCTTCCTTCCAGGAGACGACAAAGGTTCTCACCGAGGCTGCAATCAACGGAAAGGTAGACCATCTGGTAGGCCTGAAAGAGAACGTCATCATCGGTAAGCATATCCCGGCAGGTACGGGTATGAAGAAATACCGTGACGTAAAACTGAACACAGACATTCAGATGGATGATGAACTTGATCTGGATGACGAGATCACACTGGATGAAAGTGAAGAGCCGGAAACAGAAGCTCCTGTGGAAGAATGAAAAAACAATAAAAGAAATGTGTGCCTTCGGGCACACAGATCATAAAAAATATCCTCTGCCTTATGACAGAGGATATTTTTTATAAAAAGCTTAGAGATAGATAAAACATGTGAAAAATGCGGGGAATCCTATTTAAAAAGTGAAATCCCGAAACGAGCTTTTCTGTAAATTTTCTTAATGATCATGTATGGAAGGCTGATCAGTATGTACAGTGTGGAAAAAAGTCCTGCTGCTCCGCCGATGATCATAAGGAGAATTAAACCGATATTCATAATTGCACATCCCTTCTGACTGTTAGTCGGTAATCATTCAGGTTTCTGTAATTCTGCAGGTTTCCTAAAAACAAAACCAGAATTTATTTTACAACAGTTCAGAAAGGGCGGAAAGAAAATAAAAGGGTTCTTAGCGGAATCTTAACGTTTGGAGTAATCTTTTCAAATGCGCGAAAACAGGGGAAATCCTATTCTTCCTCGTCCTCCGCCATGCGGTAGCCGACACCCACCTCAGTGAAGATATACTCCGGCTGTGCGGGATCCCGCTCCAGCTTCCTGCGTATATTCGCCATATTTACGCGGAGAATATTGTTGTCGCTGTCTGCGTAAGGTCCCCATACTTCCGAGATGATAGAGGCATAAGTGATGACCTTACCGGAGTTCTGTGCCAGGCATGCCACAATCTTGTATTCAATGGGGGTCAGATGAATCTCCTTTTTCCCGATTGTGAGAAGTCTCTTTGAAAAGTCAAGTGTCATCTCGCCGTGCCGGTACGGTCGGATGTACAGTGTTTCATCTGTCCTCAGGCGGTTGCTGTGCCGCAGCGAAGCACGGATTCTGGCAAGCAGTTCGGACGTGCCGAAAGGTTTGGTGATGTAATCGTCAGCGCCCAGATCCAGCGCAGTTACCTTTTCGCGCTCGGCAGTGCGGGCAGAAATAACAATGATCGGCGTGCTCGTCCAGGTGCGGACTTCGCTGATGATATTGTTCCCGTTCATATCAGGAAGCCCCAGATCCAGCAGAATGATGTCCGGGCACTGGGAGCGGATCAGCTCAAGCCCCTGTGTGCCGTTGTCCGCGCAGGTGACACGGTAGTCGTGGCGCTTCAGTACTTTCGACATAAAAGTCTGTATGTTTTTTTCGTCTTCAATGATCAGAACAGAAAATTTTGGCATAAGTTCAAAGCTCCTTTTCTTTCGGCAGGGTAAAGGTAAACTCCGCCCCTTTTCCTTCCTGGTTTGCGACACTTATGGTTCCGCCATGTGCCTGGATGATTGTCTTGCAGATGGACAGACCGATTCCGATGCCCTTGTGGCTGTCGGTATCCGATGAGGAGGCCTGCTGTCCGTCGAAAATGCAGGGAAGCCGTCTCTCGTCAATTCCGCGCCCGTAGTCACGCACCCGGAAGGTGACATGATCCGGCTCTTCCGAGATGATCAGATCTACCGGTTCCGAGCTCCCGGAATGGATAAAGGCGTTCTCCAGCAGATTGATAAGCACCTGTTCGATCAGCGTGGGATCCATGGGCAGCATCAGAAAATCATTGGGCATCGTCACCTTTATCTTTATGTCGGGAAGACGCTTCTGCAGGCGCAGAATGGCCTCAGAGACGACTTCTTCCACGACCTCGGAGGTTTTCTTCACCTGATTGTCCGGGACGTCCTTGATACGCGTAACAGTGAGCAGGTTCTCCACCATATTCAGCAGCCATTCCGAGTCTTCCCTGATGTTTGCCACCAGTTCCGTGCGTTCGCTTTCGGTAAGTTCCTGCCCGTTTTCCAGAAAGGAGGAGGCGGAGCCGATAATACTCGTCAGCGGTGTGCGCAGGTCGTGGGAAACAGCCCGGAGCAGGTTGGCGCGCAGCTTTTCACGGTCAGCCTCCACCAGGGCTTTTTCGCGCTCGGCAATGGCTTTCCGCTGGCGTTTGAGACGGGTGGTGGTGGTGCTCGTGATCAGCGAGATGGCAAGCATGCCGATAAATGTAACCGGATATCCTGCAAGAGAAAAATTCACTTTAAAATACGGGTAGGAGAAAAAGTAGTTGACGGCAACCACGCAGAACAGGGACAAAACTATTCCATAGATGTAACCGGAGGTCCTGAGTGCCGTCAGAATAAGCGCAAGTATATATACTATGGCAATATTGACGGAATTCTTATTTCCAAAGTGAAAAAACAGAAACGAGAGTCCGGTCGCAGCCAGCAGCATCAGCGCAGTGAAAAGTATATCTGAAATAATCCGTCGTTTCATAAGCAGTAAATGTGCAGGAAGAGCCGGATTAAACCGGCTCTCCGTTCTTGTATTTTCTGAGTACGTTCTGAATTCGTTCATTCGGGCTCAGGATCGAGCTGATCGAGCCATCATGGTTCAGTGTGTCAATAATCAGGGCAATATATTTACTCATGTCACAGTTGATGTAATAGGGTTTGGACAGCAGTTCCGGCGTCTGATAGATCAGGTTTGTTGTGAGGATACCGTTGATGACTCCCTCCTCATATGCCTGGTCAAACTTGTCCAGACCATTGGTAAACAGTCCGAAAGTGGCTGCCGCGTAGATCCGTTTCGCTTTCCTGCGCTTCAGCTCTGTGGCAACGTCGATGATGCTGTCTCCGGAGGAGATCATATCGTCAATAATGATCACGTCCTTGCCCTCCACGGAACTTCCGAGGAACTCATGGGCAACGATGGGGTTGCGTCCGTTTACGATTCTGGTGTAGTCGCGGCGTTTGTAGAACATTCCCATGTCAAGCCCCAGCACGTTGGCAAGATATACCGCGCGGTTCGTGCCGCCCTCGTCCGGGCTGATGGCCATCATGTGGTCGCTGTCAATCTGAAGGTCCTTGACTGTGCGCAGAAGTCCTTTGATAAACTGATATGTGGGAGCCACAGTCTCGAATCCGCTCAGCGGAATGGCGTTCTGCACTCTCGGGTCATGGGCGTCAAATGTGATGATGTTCTCAGCACCCATGCGGACCAGCTCCTGAAGCGCCAGCGCGCAGTCCAGAGACTCCCGGGAGCTTCTCTTATGCTGACGGCTCTCATAGAGAAATGGCATGATGACGTTGATCCGTCTGCCTTTACCGCCGATCGCCGCAATGATCCTCTTGAGATTCTGGAAATGGTCATCCGGAGACATATGGTTTGTCTGGCCCGTCAGAGAGTAGGTGACACTGTAGTTGCATACATCCACCATAATATAGAGGTCCTTGCCGCGGACGGATTCTCCGAGAATTCCTTTTGCCTCTCCGGAACCGAAACGCGGCACCTTTGCATTAATCAGAAAAGTGTCTTTTTCATAACCGGAAAATGCAATGTCGTCCCGGTATTCATTTCCGCTTTCGTGGCGCCATTTTACCAGATAGTCATCCACCTTTTTCCCTAGTTCCTCACAGCCCGCCAGTGTGATAAGCCCGAGACTTCCCACCGGAATGTTTTCTAAGATTCGTTCTGTTCGACGTAACATGAGTGATCCTCCCT
>CBJMC01400__coassemble_1521_pt1 | contig 13177 bp, 12 predicted proteins | sample CBJMC01400__metabat2_high_PE_029 | metagenome-assembled genome bin CBJMC01400 | reverse complement strand
TAGGCAATATGCCGATTGCATAGGTCCAGAAATAGCAAATTCACCTGTATAATACTTGATTATTTACTCGTCACGTTCTCCATTTTTTTTCTTTTCTCCAGTGTACAATTTCAAATCAGCTTCACATTTTCCATTTTCATTAGGCTCATTTATATCCAAAATGCCGTGAAGTAATTCTTCCTTATTCAATATTGTTGGAAAAAAATATGTATGATATGTTCCTGTATACCCTTTATACATTTTATCGTCATACTTTAAAATTGTCTTATTTTCAGTATCGTCATCTGACAAAATATCAATAATATTAATATTTAACCCCTTGCACAAACTTATAAGGCTTGATAGTTTAATTTCTTTAGCACCTCGAGTTATATTAGATATCGTACCTTGACTAACTGGAACTCCAGCATTTTCACATAATTCAACTACTTTTGTCTGAGTTAGTTTCTTAGATTTTATTATTTCCTTAATTTTTCCACTTACTTTTAGACAATACTGCTCAGCATAATTCTCAATTATCACTATATCATCCCCCAAAGCATTATTATTGTATTAATAATAATGTTTTTATTTAGCTTTGTCAATTTCCATTACACAAAACACACATTTCACCTATATGTAAACTATGTTCTTTTTACACGGATTTATAGACAATAACAACACAAAACACATATTTCTATCCGGGTACTATTTATGGCCAGAATATGGCTGATCCCGTTTTTCTGATAAAGCTTCTTCATCCCGTCGTCCATTCCGCTCTTTTCCCCGAGCAGTATGGCACTCATGGTACCCCCGTAGTACTCGCCCAGGTGTCTGAGAAGAAGCTCCTTCCACCTGGATCTCAAGTCTGAGAGGAATACCTGCAGCCTATCTGTCTCTGCGGATATGATATGGAGTTCTTCCGCCCAGACAAGAACATGGATCCCCTGTTTCTGATAATAGAATTTCTGATCAAAGTTCCCGGGATTCCGAGCGCTCTCAAAAAGCTGCGTTTCCCCGGACACCCGGACGATGTTTCCGGGTGCAGGACATAGCTCTGCCGTATCCTCCTCTCCCGGATTATTATTTTTTCTGATGTAAACAAGTATATGGGATTCTTCTGTGATCTGCCCGTCAACTGATACGGCATTGTCCCTCAGAAAGACAGCCGTCACCTTTTCCTTCTCCTCCACCCGTTCCACCGTACCCGTAAGTGTCACCTGTTCCCCACCGGAGACAGCCCGTTCCAGGGCAGACGGCTTAAGCTCCTCCGGCTGCCCGAGAACTACGGTTCTTACGGCCTGGATGACAAGGAACAGTATACATGTCATGCACAAAGGCCTTTTTATCATTCTTAATCTTCAGCTGCGACCAATTCCAGATTTTCAGAAAGAGGCTGTGACAGATCCACAGTCTCCATATATTTTGCGTTTGATTCACCATTGATGGTGATCTGCACCTGATGTGCCTCCGTGCCCTCCACGACAGAGTTCACGATGGAATAGACTGTGATTTCCGGCAGGACGTCATAGGCCCCCGTGAGAAATGCGCTGTCAAAATTCACATAGCATATCCCATCCTTGATCGTCACGCTCAGCAGGTTGGCATTCGGGTTGATGGTCGGATATGCGCCGCTTCCCTGAGGCCCCTGCATCAGTTTTTCCACAATCAGTTTATCCTTTGACACATTGCTGCTGTATCTGACGTCCATCTTCTGCGCAACGAGTTTGTCTCCGCTCCCGTTCGCAAAATACAGCGTCAGCGAGTCTGTCTGATAACTGCTGGGAGATGACCCGGCAGTTTCCACGAAATCGTCTCCGTTCATCAGACCGACGGCATTTCCCGTCTCATCCTGCAGTGCATTTCCGTCTACAGTAAACGAGACCGCATTAATTCCGCTGATCTGTACAAGCGACTGGACAACCGCCGCACGGATCAGCTTTTCTTCCAGTTTCTCAATCTCCAGGTATTCCGCACTGAAATCCACATCCAGGATGCTCCCCCGAAGCGTACATCCCAGGATCTCCACTTTGGCCGGAATCACCGTTGTATACTCAATCTCCTCCGCCGGGGCCTTCATTTCTTCGAGAACCGCCTCTGCCTGTTCCTGAGCATCCCCCGCCGGGATCTCACAGGTGACTTTCACCAGCCCTGTCCGGTCTGTATTCAGACAATAGATAAAGGAATCCCCCGGTCTCACATCCGTCCTGCTGCTGCAGGCAGTCAGTGCTGCCCCGGTCAGAACTGCAAGAAGCAGGCACAGGATCCGATGGAGATATTTTCCTGTATTTCTCATCTTTATCCCTCCTGCGCCGCCACGTAAATCAGCGGTATTCTCACGGTGAACGTGGTTCCTTCTCCTTCTTTGCTGTACACGCGGATTGATCCCCGGTGAACAATCACTGCATTTCTTGCAATGGCAAGCCCCAGGCCGGTGCCGCCGATCTCCCGGGAATGGGACTTGTCCACCCGGTAAAACCGTTCAAAAATGTGAGCCTGGTCCTTTTCCGGTATCCCGATACCGGAATCTTCCACCTTGATATAGAAATACTTGTGATCCGCATTCAGGGACACATGCACCCAGCCGTCGTCATGGTTATACTTGATGGCATTTTCCACAAGGTTGGACACCGCCAGTGAAAACTTCGTCTCATCGATCTCTGCCGTCACAGGACGGAAACTCTCCATGACCATCTCCACGTTTTTCTTCTCTGCGATGGGTTTGAGCCGTTTTAAAATCTGCTCCAGCAGATCGTTGATATTCACAGACGTAATATTGATATTCTGCCCTGTCTTGTCCATCTTTACAAGGGAAAGAAGATCCGTGATAATCTGGTTCTCACGGTCAATCTCCTTTGCAATATCCCCCAGGAATTCCTTATACATTTCCTCGGGCACACCATCCTGCTCAAGAAGGGAGTCCGCCAGGACTTTCATGGAAGTCATGGGGGTCTTCAGTTCATGGGAGACATTGGAGACGAACTCCTCCCTGGATTCATCCAGAATTTTCAGACGTCCCAGCATCTTGTTGAACGCCTCGCTCATCTGCCTCGTCTCGGTAAAGGTATCCACATGGAGTACGTCATCCGTATAACCTTCATTTACATTTTCAATCGCCCCGGTAATCCGGTGAAGAGGACGCACTACCCGGTCTGCCGCAAACACACTGCACACTCCGAGAAGCAGCAGGGCAATGCCGATGATCACGCTTCCCTGGGTATAGAGGATATCGATGGAGTCCTCGATGACATCTGTGGAAACACTGGCAAGCATCACTCCGATGACCCGGTTCCCTCCCGGCTCCATAATAGGGGATGTGACTTCGATATAGTTGTTCTCCCGGTCATAAAAACTGGTCGTCTCTCCCCGCATACAGCGGATCACGTTCTCCGATACATCCGTTTTTCCCTCATCCAGGCTGTATGTATCCTTCACCACCTTCAGGTTTTCATCGATTACCATCACCCGCCCGCTGTAAATATTGGTGAGCTGGTACAGGCTGACGTTAATCACTTCCGAGGAGGGATCCTGCAGGTACTGGTAATTATTCAGCTGGTTGCACAGAATCGTGCACTGGTTCTGGATCTCCGCCGTCCGCAGCGCCACCGCGCGGCTTTCATAGGCGGTCACAATCACAAAAAGCGCGGCAACACACGGGATGATCCCTGCCAGAAGCATAAACAGGATAATCCGGAACCGCAGGTTCTTAAAAATCCGGTCTCTTAATTTGTACTTCAGCTTACCCCTGGAAATAATAACCCACTCCCCACTTTGTATGTACGTATTTCGGTTCGCTCGGATTGGTCTCGATCTTCTCTCTCAGCCGGCGGATATGTACATCCACGGTTCTGGCATCGCCCGGATAGTCATATCCCCAGACAAGATTGAGCAGGTTCTCCCGGCTGTATACCTTATTCGGATTCATGGCCAGAAGTTCCAGTACATCGAACTCCTTCGCCGTCAGATTGATCTCCCGCTCTCCGATGAAAACCCGGCGGCTCTCGCAGTCAATCTTCATATTTCCCTTGATCAGCATGGGACTCTGTGCAGGTTCCCTGCGCTTGGATGTCCTGCGCATGATCGCCTTGATCCTGGCCTTAACCTCCAGGATGTTAAAAGGCTTGGTGATATAGTCATCTGCGCCGTACTCCAGTCCCAGGATCTTATCCATATCTTCACTTTTTGCTGTCAGCATGACAATCGGCATGTCGGAAAATTCCCGGATCTGCTGGCACACCTGGAAACCGTCCAGCTTAGGCAGCATCACGTCCAACAGAACAAGATCGTATTCGCAGTTTCTGGCATACTCAAGCGCTTCCTCGCCGTCATATGCGCAGTCCACTTCCATCCCTTCCTGTTCCAGGCTGAAACGGATTCCCTTCACAATCAGCTTCTCGTCATCTACAACCAAAATTTTTTTACTCATACTCCTGTTTTCAGACTCCCTGTTCTATATTGTAATATCATCCTTTATCTTATTAAATACGCCCTCTTTGATTCCCTCGATCTCCATGATCTCTTCAACGCTCTGAAACCTTCCGTTCTTCTCCCGGTAGGCGATGATACTCTGCGCCTTCGCCTCACCGATCCCGGTAAGCGTCATAAGTTCCTCTTTTCCGGCAGTATTTATATTAACTTTTCCACTGTTCTCCGTGCCCTGAGCGTTCCATGCATCAGCCGGATTCAACCAGCCGGTTCCCGCCCCGTAAGCACCTGCACCTTCGGCCTGTAAGCCGCTGCCATCTCCTCCGTCTGCGTACCGCTGCGCCTCTTCCCTGGTGGGAACATAGATCTGTTCTCCGTCCTCCACAGCCCTGGCCTGGCTGACCAGTTCCGGAGCTGCATCCTCCGTGACGCCGCCTGCAAGGGCAAGCGCCTCGAATACGCGGGATCCCCCGGCAAGTTCATAGACTCCCGGACTGTTTACCGCGCCGCACACATATACGTATACGGTTTGCTCTGAACCATCCTTCGCCGCACCAGAACCTGCACCGTCTGTGCCGCTGTTTTCTGTGCCGCTGTTTTCTCCCGCACCGGCAAGTTTGATCTCCTGCAGTCCATCTTCCGTTTTTCCGTTTCCACATGCCGTACAGAAAAGAAATGCCATGAAGAAAAGCATCATGGCCGGCACACACAACATTCTCTTCTGTTTTCCGTTCTTTTCCTGCATATAATCTCCTCACAGTCCGCAGGCCGTGAGAAATACCCCTTTTATGCCGGACAGTAACATTGTATCGAATTTCCGGAGAAATTACAATAGACAATTACATCTTTGTTAAGAGATCCGGATTTTGTTACATTTTCCCTCGTTTTATTACATAAATATTACATGCCGTTTATTCCCACTGGAAAATCGCAATTCCGATCACAGCCAGGAGAAGCCCCCCTGCTTTCCGCCACTCAAAGGGCTCCTTATCCATCCCGAACATTCCGAACAGACTGATGATATAAGACACCGCAAGCTGTGCGATCACAATGAGGAGAGCAGATTTTGCCGGTCCGAGGGCTTCAATGCTCTTGATCACGGTCCAGGTGATCCCCGCACCGATAACACCTCCTAAAAGCATATATTTCGGCTCCACCTTTCCAAGCGCCGCAATGCTGTCCCGCCCGGTAAAAAGCCAGACTACAAGACAGACCGCAAAAGCAGAAATCTGAACCCAGCCGTTGCTGACCCAGACCCCTGTCGTCTTTGTAACCTGCGTATTAAATACACCCTGAACACTCATCAGCGCTCCCGATAAAAGAGCAATCAAAAAACCGATCATCATTCCTACCTCCATGCAGTATATGCTTGTCTGCCTGGTAGTATGTCCGATGAGCGGTTTTTTATGCGTGCTTTTCCGAACAATCCTCTACTCCGAGAGAATTTTTCTCAGTTTCTCAATCATCTCGTCGATATGTTTTTCTTCCACGATAAGCGGAGGGACAAAACGAATCACATTCTGCAGTGCCTGGATCACAAGCAGCCCCTCTTCCACCGCACGGCTGTTCACTTCCGCAACCGGTTTTGACGGTGCAAATGCAAGGCCCTGCATCAGTCCGGTTCCTTTTCTCTCTGTAACGCAGTCGAACTCTTCTACGATTTCGTCCAGGCGTTTTGTCAGATACGGAGCCACCTTGTTTACATGACCGACGATATCTTCGCGTTCAAAAATCTCAATGACTTTCTTCACCGCCGTGCATGCCAGAGGATTCCCGCCGTATGTAGCGCCGTGATCACCCGGTTTCAGAGAAAACTGCGCCACTTCCTCCGTCATTGCAAAAGCGCCTACCGGAATACCGTTTCCGATAGCTTTCGCCATGGTCATGATATCCGGTTTCACCCCGAACTTCTGCCACGCAAACATGCTTCCCGTTCTTCCCATGCCGCACTGCACTTCGTCGCAGATCATCAGGATTCCGTTCTCGTCACAGATCTTACGGATTCCTTCCATAAATTCCGGGGTTGCCAGGTTGATGCCGCCTTCGCCCTGGAGAGGCTCCAGAATAATAGCGCAGGTCTTTTCGTTTACCAACGCTTTCACGCTGTCAAGATCGTTGAATTTTGCGAATCTCACGCCCGGCACCAGGGGTTCGAACGGCTCCCGGTACTCCTCATGTCCGGTCACGGATACCGCACCGAACGTTCTCCCGTGGAAGGAATTTTCCATGGCAATAAACTCATAGCGCCCGGTCTGTTTCGTATAGGCATATCTTCTCGCAGCTTTCAGCGCGCCTTCGTTTGCCTCGCCGCCGCTGTTTGTAAAAAACACCCGGTCCATGCCGGAAATCCGGTTCAGTTCCCGCGCCGCCTCTCCGCAGCTCTCGTGATAGTAGAGGTTGGAAGTATGGTACAGCCGGTCGATCTGCGCTTTCAGCGCATCGTTCAGTTCCCGGCAGTTATACCCCAGGCCGACAACCGCAAACCCTGCTGCAAAATCAAGATATTCCCTGCCCTCTGTGTCATAGAGATACATTCCCTCGCCGTGGTCAAGAGCGATGGAAAATCTGTTATAGACGTGGATCAGATTTTCCTCTGCCGCCTGAATGTTACTGTTCACCATTGTAATACCTGCTTTCTTTACTGCTCAATATTGCTGTTCCGATTCCTTTGTTCGTGAAAATCTCCAGAAGGAGACAATGGGGGATTCTTCCATCCAGGATATGCACCCGGGAGACACCATTCTCGATGGCGTCGATGCAGTTCTGGAGTTTCGGAAGCATACCGCCGCCGATATAGCCGGAAGAGATCAGTTTCTTCGCCTCTTCCACCTCAAGCTCCGAGATCAGGGTGGACGGATCATCCGGATCCTTGTAAACGCCTTCGATATCCGTCAGAAATGCAAGTTTCTCCGCATTGAGCCCCGTGGCTACCGCACACGCCACATCATCCGCGTTAATATTGTAAGTGTTGTAATCGTCGTCAAGTCCTACCGGGCAGATGATCGGCAGGAAATCCTTCTCCAGAAGATCATATATAATCGATGAATTGACCTCTCGTATCTCTCCGACATATCCGATATCCTGGCCTTCCGAATACTTCTTTTCCACTTTCAGAAGCGCCCCGTCCTTGCCGCTGATTCCGATGGCCCTCACTCCGAGACTCTCCACAAGCTGGACAAGACTTTTGTTCACCTTGCCAAGAACCATTTCTGCGATCTCCATGGTCTCCTCATCCGTCACCCGCAGCCCATTGATAAATTTCGGCTCCATTCCGACTTTGCCGACCCATTTGCTGATCTCCTTGCCGCCGCCGTGGACGATAACCGGCTTGAAGCCGCAGAGCTTTAAGAGCGTCACGTCCTCGATCACCCGCTTCTTCAAGTTCTCGTCCACCATGGCGCTGCCGCCGTATTTCACGACGATGATTTTGCGGTTGAAGCGCTGGATGTACGGAAGCGCCTCGATCAGCACCTGCGCCTTTTCAAGATATTTCTGCATGTTTTCGTTCATGATTACCTCCTTCGGGGACGTAGTAAAATTCAATTTTACTACGTCCCCAATTAACGTTAAGTGTGTCCCCAAATGCTTTAACCCCCGTCCCTTTTTGATATAATGTAGTAGATTTACGGAGAGTTAAGGGGTTCTGTTACCGGTCATCAGCTCCGGTAATCTGCATTAATTTCAATATACCCGTGAGTCAGATCGCATCCCCATGCCGCCGCCTCATATCCGCCTTCCTTTATGTCAGCGGTAACCGTGACTTTTTCCTGGGAGAGGATCTCTGTCGCCTTTTCTTCACTGTAAGGAAGAGCAACTCCATTTTCTATGATCTGCAGTTTTCCTGCTTTACTTTCGAAGAACAGATCAACTTTTTCCGGATCAAACTGTGCGCCGGAGTATCCCATTGCACACAGGATCCTGCCCCAGTTGGCGTCATGCCCGGCGATAGCGGTTTTTGTCAGATTCGAACAAATCACGGATTTTGCCAGTTTTTTTGCCTGTTTTTTCGACTGAGCCCCGACAATCTTTACTTCGAGAAGAGCCGTGGCGCCCTCTCCGTCTCCTGCCATTTCCTTGGCAAGAGTTTCATTTACATAGAGAAGTGCCTCTTTGAATTTTTCATATTCCTCTGTGCCATAACGTATTTTTTCGTTTTCCGCCATACCGTTTGCCAAAAGAAGTGCCGTGTCATTCGTAGAAGTATCTCCATCCACCGAAATCATGTTATAGGTGTCTTTTACCACGCTTTTCAGCGCTTTGCGCAGCGCCTTGCGGGAAATCACAGCGTCCGTTGTCACAAAGGCCAGCATGGTACACATATTGGGGTGGATCATTCCGGAGCCTTTCGACATTCCGCCGACAGTTACTGTTTTTCCGCCGATTTCAAATGTCGCTGCCGCCTCTTTTTTCCGGGTATCCGTAGTCATAATCGCCCTGGCAGCATCCGTCCCGCTCTGCAGATCCGGGCTTTTTGCACTGGCAAGCATTGTAATACCCGCTTTCAGTTTTTCAATCGGAATCTGCATTCCAATCACGCCGGTTGAGCCGACCAGAACCGCTTTTTCATCCACGCCCAGTACTTTTGCAGCCTCTTTTGCCGTCTCCGCGCAGTAATGCATTCCCTCCTCTCCGGTACACGCATTTGCTATCCCGGAATTTACGATAACCGCCTGGGATTTCCATCCGTTTGCCACGATATTCTGATCCCATTTTACAGGGGCAGCTTTCACTACATTCGTCGTAAATGTACCTGCGACTTTGCACGGTTTTTCACTGTAAACAAGCGCCATATCCGTGCGTCCCTGATACTTGATTCCCGCAGCCGCAGCCGCAGCTTCGAATCCTTTTGCCGCTGTAACGCCGCCTTCAATCACTTTCATATCTGATCTCCTCCTTAATCTGCTGTCCGCTCATTTACATTTTGCGGATCTACTGCTCGTTAAATGCTGTAATATTCTCTTCATTCAGTGTAAAATCATAATAGTTCAAATCCAGTCGCTCCGTCCATCCGATCGTATTCCAGAACGCATTTCCAATATCATTTTTCGTAAAAGCAATCAGAGAAACTTTGTTAATCTTTTCCTCTTTCAGCGCCCGCATTGCACGCACAACCATCTCTTTTCCAATGCCATGTCTTCTGTATGCCTCATCCACACAGACATGATACAGGCATCCGCGCCTTCCATCATGACCGCAGAGAATACTTCCCACGATCTTGCCGTCTTTCACCGCAACCACACTCGTCGTGGGATTTCTCCGCAGGAATCTTTCCACACCCTCCCGGGAATCATCAATGCTGCGGATGCCGAATCCCTTGATCTTTTTCCACAGCGCATATACTTCATCGTAATCGTCAATAGTCATTACACGAATCATCATTTTCACCTTTCTGCATCATCCAGGGACACCCCTTTTTCTAATCCGGGACATACTGCTGCTCATTTTGGGACACAGTATATCGCAATTCGGGACACCCCTGACTTCAATTGGGGACGTAGTCAAATTGCATTTTACTACGTCCCCGATTATTTACGGAAACATCGGTACGAGTTCCAGACCTTCGCTCTCCGGCAGCCCGAACATCAGGTTCATATTCTGAACTGCCTGCCCCGCCGCACCTTTCACAAGATTATCAATCGCACCCATCATGATAATTCTTCCGGTCCTCGGATCGATCTTAAAGCCGATATCCACATAATTGCTGCCTTCCACCCACTTTGTCTCCGGACACACATCCCGGTCCAGCAGGCGGATGAATTTCTCACCGCCGTAATATTTCTCGTAAACAGCCCTTACCTCGTCATAGCTTACATCTTTTGTGAGCTTTGCGTACTCTGTGGCAAGTATGCCCCGGTTCATGGGAACGAGATGAGGTGTAAAATTAAGCACAACTTTTTCTCCTGCCGCATAGCCGAGCTGCTCCTCGATCTCCGGCGTATGGCGGTGTGTCGCCACACCGTAAGCCTTGATATTTTCATTGACCTCGCAGAAGAGGTTGGGGAGTTTTGCTCCTCTTCCGGCTCCTGAAGTTCCGGATTTCGCATCGATAATGAGTGTGCTCATGTCGATCAGCCCCTCTTTTGCCAGCGGATATGCCGTCAGAATGGAACATGTTGTATAGCAGCCCGGATTTGCCACCAGACGGGCTTTTTTTACATCCTCACGGTTAATCTCACACAGTCCGTAAACCGCTTCGTCGATAAACTGCGGGGCCTTATGCTCAATCTTATACCACTCCTCATATGTCTTTACATCTTTCAGACGGAAGTCTGCACTTAAATCAATGATTTTTGTTTTTGACATGATCTCCTCGCTGACCAGAGAAGCGCAGAGCCCCTGTGGTGTAGCCGTGAAAATCACATCCACCTGATCGGCCAGTGCTTCCATGTTGTCATCCATGCAGACTGCATCGACAATCTGAAACATATTCTGATACACTTCCGCATATTTTTTATCTATATAACTTCTGGAACCATACCATTTGATTTCAGCATCTTTATGTCCCAGAAGGATTCGGACCAGCTCTCCGCCCGCGTATCCCGTTGCTCCGATAATTCCTGCTTTTATCATATCTGTCCGTTCCTTTCTATCATCATTTTTCCAAATCAGATCTTACTGTTTTGATTTGTATTGCATAATAATACATCTTTTTTGCATATTATGCAACCATTATTTTTAAATCCGCGAAAAAACCCGGTTTTCTGAACCGCCCCTGGCAGGCTGTCCGCAAAACCGGGTTCTGTAACCTTATTACCTGATGCTCGGTATTCAGCTCTGAAGTTGTCTGTCTACTTTCTTACCTGTCCATTTCCAAAAATCACATATTTCGTAGTAGTCAGCGCCTCCAGCCCCATAGGTCCTCTGGCATGGAGCTTCTGTGTGCTGATACCGATCTCCGCACCGAAACCAAACTCAAATCCATCAGTAAAGCGTGTGGAAGCATTCACATACACTGCCGCAGCATCAATCTCATCCTGGAATTTCAGAGCATTGTCATAGTCTTTTGTGATGATTGACTCTGAATGTCCTGTATTGTATTTATTGATATGCGCGATCGCCTCATCAATGGAATCCACTGTCTTCACCGAAATAATGGCGTCCAGATACTCGGTTCCCCAGTCTTCCTCCGTGGCAGGGACAATCTCCGGGCTGATCGCCATCGCCCGCTCATCCCCGCGTATCTCAACCTGATGATCTTTCAGCTTTCTGACAATACGGGGCAGGACCACCGGCGCCGCATCCGCGTGGATCACAAGGGACTCACATGCATTGCACACGCCCATTCTCTGAGTCTTTGCGTTTTCCACGATCTCCGCCGCCATCGCCGGATCCGCAGACTGGTCCACATAAATATGACAGTTTCCGGTACCTGTTTCGATTACCGGGACCGTGCTGTGTTCCACTACATTTGCAATCAGGCCGGCTCCTCCTCGCGGGATCAGCACATCAATAAGTCCATGCATCCGCATCATCTCATTGACCACATCACGGCTTGTATCCTCTACAAGAAGGATCAGGTCCTGACAGAGCTTTGCTTTTCTCAGACCGGCTTTCACTGCTTTTACAATCGCCTGGTTGGAGTGAATTGCATCACTTCCGCCACGGAGAATTACTGCATTTCCTGTCTTAAAACAGAGCCCGAAAGCATCCGCAGTCACATTCGGGCGGGACTCATAGATAATTCCCACAACCCCGAGAGGCACTCTCTTTTTCCCGATCCGCAGCCCGTTCGGGCGGTTCTTCATATACAGCAGTTCCCCGATAGGATCATCCAGAGAGATAATCTGTCTGAGACCTTCCGCCATATCGGCGATCCGCTTCTCGGAAAGGGCGAGGCGGTCAAGCAGGGACTTCTTTACTCCCTTTGCCTCTGCCGCCGTCAGGTCCTTTGCATTTTCCGCCAGAATATTCTCCTGCTGGGCAATCAGTTCGTCTGCCACGGCAGCAAGTCCCCTGTTCTTGTCATTAGTACCGAGTTTCGCCGCCTCCCTGGAAGCTTCCTTTGCCAGTCCGGCCAGCATCTCCATATAAGTTGACATCCTGTTCTAGTACTCCTTTCTCCGTATTCCTTCCTGTCCCGCCGTCCGGCAGGTTCTCAGCTCTTTGTCTCCTCTGCCTCTGCAGATTTCTTCTTCATTCCCGGCTTCTTTGCCCTGTCCTTCCGGTGTTCTTTGGAGAGGAACAGCGTCCCGACACGTTTTCCGGCCATAATATCGTTAATCGTGTAAATGTTCTCCCCATTTGCGATCACCATATCCGCACCTGCCGCCGTAGCGATCTTTGCAGCCTTGATCTTTGTCGCCATACCGCCTGTCCCGAGTTCCGTGGAGGCACCCTTTGCCATATATTCAAGCCGGGCATCGATCCGTCCGACCGTATGAATCAGCTTTGCCTGTGGATTCAGTTTCGGATCATCCGTATACAGCCCGTTGATATCCGACATGAGGATCAGCAGATCTGCATCCACCAGTTTCGCCACATAGGCGGCCAGCGTATCGTTGTCTCCGAAGTTCCCATAGGAAAGTTCATCCACGGATATGGCGTCATTTTCATTGACAATCGGAACCACATTCATCCGGAACAGCTCGTCAAACGCCTGTCGCGCATTGCGCCTGCACTCCTTGTTCGTAACCGACTCCTTGGTGAGCAGTACCTGAGCCGTCAGCTGAGCATATTCATTAAACAATTTTTCATAGATCATCATCAATCTCGCCTGTCCTACTGCCGCACAGGCCTGCTTCGCCGCCTCTGTCTCCGGTTTCTGCTTCATGCC
>CBJMC01400__coassemble_1508_pt1 | contig 13245 bp, 12 predicted proteins | sample CBJMC01400__metabat2_high_PE_029 | metagenome-assembled genome bin CBJMC01400 | reverse complement strand
TATTTACAAAAAGTCCTATCTGATGAAGCAAAAAAAATATATGAAAAGAATAAACCGTGACATTAGGTGTCAAGGTTTATTTGCTATCATATGGTCATAGCGTATTTATGGAGGAAAAAATATGAGTGAACAATTTATAAACCTGACAATCGACAACATAGAGAAAGAGCATTTGTGCTGTGCGATTTCCGATAAAAAACATCAAGCCGGAGTAGCGACAAAAAAGAACTGGCTCCGGGAACGGATTGCGGAGGGACATATTTTCCGTAAACTTGATGAAAAAGGAAAAGTGTTCATTGAGTATGCCCCTTTGGAAACAGCGTGGGTTCCTGTTCATGGAGATAATTACTTGTATATTTATTGTCTTTGGGTAGCGGGTTCTTTCAAGGGAAAAGGGTATGCAAAATCTCTGATTGAGTATTGTATCAACGACGCGAAAGAAAAAGGGAAAGCGGGCGTTTGTGTTCTCAGCTCTAAAAAGAAAAAACCGTTTTTAACAGATAAGAAGTTTTTACTCAAATATGGCTTTGAAGTCGTTGATACCATAAAAGATGAATATGAATTGCTGGCTTTATCTTTCAATGGAGTAAAGCCTTACTTCTCTGAAACCGTAAAAGAAATGAAAATCGACAGCGAAGAACTGACAATCTATTACGGATTACAATGTCCGTACATTCCAAACTGCATTGAGCAAGTACAGGAATACTGTACTAAAAACAATATACCGTTCAATCTGATCGCCGTAGATAGTTTAGAGAAAGCCAAAAATCTTCCTTGTATTTTTAACAACTGGGCTGTCTTTTATCATGGGGAATATGAAACAAATCATCTTCTCAACGAAACCTTTTTGAAGAAGAAATTTCAATTATAGGGCAAATAGAACATAATCAAAGCAGGTTGCCGCCAACGGTAAATAAAAAAACCGTTTTTTTGGCGGCTGGATTATCACGCACCAAAACAAAATACAGTGGCCTTACGGCGGTTTTGAAATAACAAATTTCAAGCCGCCGTTTTCCTTTCAAAAAATGAGAATACGGGGGTGTGTTAAAGTCACCCTTTTTTAAGGATACGGCGGTGTCCGGGAGGTATCGCCGTGTCCTTTTTCTTTTTCCATCCCTCTAACCTGTCAAAAAAAGCCCACCCGTCCGGCAGGATCAGTCCGGCGGTGGATGCGAAATTTGGCAGTACATAAATGATTTTGTCATTTCATGCGCTTGCGTGGCTTTGTGTCGCGCAGGCGCTTTTTGTTATCTGCACTTCGAGACAAAGTGTCCCGAGGTGCGGAGCAGATCTCCAGGGTGCCGCTCCCCGCCGGGCCCCGTTTCGGTCACTCATCCACCCGACACCGAAACGGAGGTTTATTATGGCTATAATCAATCTGAAAGATTTTTATTATTGGTACACCCAGGATCAGTTTATTGAGGTTTCTGACGAAGTAGCGGAGGTCTTTCTTGCGGATGCCCGTTATGAAATGGCTTACCAGCGGCGGCTCTCCCGGCACAAGGCGCATTATTCTCTTGACTGTGAGGACGGGATCGAATACTCGGCCTGCCTGCATGAGCCCACGCCCCAGGAGCTCTTGGAACGGATGGAACTCTTTATCCGTCTGTGGAACGCGCTTAACTCCCTGCCCGAAGTCCAGGGCCGCCGTGTGGATGCCTGCGTCATTCTTGGCAAGACCTATTCTGAAGTAGCTGAAGCGGAAGGCGTTGACGAAAGCGCAGTGCGACGGGCTGTGGAGCGCGGTTTGGAGAACATGAAAAAATATTTGAAAAAATCCCGCTGAACCAGTCCGAATATCATCCAAAAATGTCTCGGTTTATGAGAGGAGGTTTTCTTTTCTCCGCAGATGAACAAGGACGGCCCCGAGCATGATCCGGGGAGCCAGGCGTCGGGTGCGCGGTGACTTTTCCCAAAGGAAAATGAGCGAACAACACCAGCGCCGCAAGTGGGCCGGGCCATCCCACGGCCACGATCCGGCAGTGGACAGGCTGGCCGCCTGTCCCTCCGGGCCGCCCTCTCGTCTGCGAGGGAGCGCCGCGCCGAGTATAGTTGTCTTTGGACAGGTCAAGGAAATGGGCGCGGCGTTCCCTAAATTTTTATCAAAGGGGGAATGAAAAAATGAAGTTCGATCCTACATTGGCCGCTATGCTGGCCGAGCCGTGGAGCAACAACGCCTGCCGGGGATATGTGATCTATGCGATGGAAAACTGCGGTTTTTCCCCCGAGGACATCCGGCGCGTTGTCGGTGAGCTCCATTATGTATTTGATTTCAAAACGCTGGACGAGGCCCAGCACCATTACGAAAACGGCCCCTATTAACTTCGAGACATTGTGTCCCGATGTGAGGACAGGCCAAAGGGCGGCACTTATGCGGTGCCGCCTTTTCGCGTTTCCCCACAGGACAACCGGGAGGCGTTTATCAATCTGAACAAAGGAGGTTTTACCGTGAGATTAACCGCACAGGAACTGGAACAAATGAAAAGCGTTGACATTGGCGCAGTTTCCCCGGAGTCTCTGCCCGATGTGAGCGGTATGACCTTTGATAACGCCCTTTCCCGCAAAGAGCGAGTCACAAGGTTTTTGCAAGTTGCCAAAAATCTGTACTGCTTCAACATCGGCGGAGTCGGTGTGAAAATTGAATTTGCTGAAGGTGGGCCGTCTTTGCAGGACACCTTGACGGACTATTTGATCCGGCAAAAAAGCGGGCTGTGACTTCGGCTGCGGCCCGCCCCAGCTTCGAGACAAAGTGTCCCGAGGCGGAGCCATCCTTGTTGTCCCTATGGGACAGAGTTATAATATAAGTGTAATGTGATAGGGAAGGAGGAACAATGTCACGAACAAAAAACAGAGGGTTTCAACAGAGTTTCTCTCCCTCTTTTACGATCCGGCGCTGGCGGCTGGGCGAATATATCCGGCTTTCCAAAGAAGATTTGAAAAAAGGAAAAGACGATAGTAACAGCGTAAAAAACCAGCGCGACCTGCTGAATGACTTTTACCAAAAACACATTGAGGAATTTGAAAGCGTTTCCGAATATGTGGACGATGGACACACGGGGACGGATGCCAACCGCGAAAATTTCCAGCGGCTTCTGGCCGATGTAATGAGTGGGAAAATCAACTGTGTTGTGGTAAAAGACCTTTCCCGTTTTGCCCGGAATTACAGCGATGCGGGAAGTCTGATTGACAACCTGTTTGTGCAGATGGGCGTCCGTTTTATCAGTCTTGCTGAAAATGTGGACAGCTACCTCAACCCGGACAGCGTTTCCAGCATTATTGTTCCGATTACAAATGTAATGAACGATCAATACTGCTATCAGACTTCAAAGAAAATCCGCCAGGTGTTTGACTATAAGCGGCGCAACGGCCAGTACATCGGCTCCTTTGCTCCCTACGGCTACATAAAAGATCCGAAAGACAAACACCAGTTGATTGTCGATCCCGAGGCCGCCGAGATTGTAAAGCTCATTTATAACAAGACTTTGCAAGGAGAAACAAGGCGGGCTATCGTCTACCACCTAAACGACCACGGCATCCCCAGCCCGACAACCTACCGAAAAAATAAGGGCCTGCCCTATTCCTGTTCGGTATCAGACAATCCCATGTGGGGAGATCGGGTGCTTACAAACATTCTTACCAACCCGATTTATACCGGGGATTTGGTACAGGGCCGCCGCCGTGTGAAAAGCTATAAGGTACATGAGATTGAGGCGGTGCCGGAGGAAGAATGGGTGCGGGTGGCTGATACCCACGAGGCGATTATAGACCGGGAAACCTTTGAAAAGGTGCAGGCCCTGTTGAAACGGGACACCCGGACGGCCCCACGGAAAAAGGAGCTCCATCTGTTCAGCGGTTTTCTCCGCTGTGCGGATTGCGGAAAATCCATTACACGGAGCCAGAGCGGGAAAAATGTGTATTACGCCTGCTCTACCTACAAATACCGCTCCCGGGCCGCCTGCTCTATGCACTCAATCAAGCATGAGCGGCTAGAGGCCGCCGTCCTGTTTGCCGTCCGTCAACAGGTACATCTGGCCGTTTCCTTTTCGGAGATACTTGCCCGTATCAACTCGGCTCCAGTCAAAAAAAGCCAGTCATTCCGACTGGATGATCTGATTGCCTCAAAGGAAAAGGAACTGGCGAAAATTACCCGCTACAAACAGTCTCTTTATCAAGACTGGAAAGACGGGGAAATTACCCAGCAGGACTACCGGACGATGAAGGCTGACTATGAACGGCAAATAAGCTCTATCTCCGATGTGCTGGAGCGGCTGACCGCTGAACGGGCGGAACTGGCAAACGGCGTTGACAGCGAGCATCCGGCGCTGGTGGCCTTTAAGAAACACCAGAACATTGAAACGCTCAACCGGGAAATCCTCATTGATCTTGTAAACTACATCAAGGTTTACGAAAACGGCAATATCAGTGTGAAATTCAAGTTTGCTGACGAGTTCCGCAGAATTGCCGAATACATTGAAATTAACATTTCTGAAATTCCCGCCGCGGCGGGCTAATGCCCGCCACACCATTTCTGGCAGTGTGTTTTCCTAATATGAAACATTCATATTATCAGTATTCATCAGAATGGCAAGGATATTTCATGCCGCTTTTTCTCTGATGAAATTCAAAAAAGGAATTGGACTGCTTGCGAAACAACGATAGAGGATAGTTATATGTATCTTCTCTCTAAATATAAAGCGGAGGTGGAATAAATGCTGTTTGTGAAAGAATTGAAAAAAATATGTTTCAGTATTGCATATTTACTGTTTATCGGATTGCTTCTGTTTAGCTGGCATGAAAATTTTTATGGAGTAACCAGTAAAGAAATTCAAGCGTCTCGTGGAATGGAAACTTCTATTACTTCACAGGTAAGAGGAGAGTCTATTTTAGCGAAACCAGAGGAAGGCGCAGAGAATTATGGTCCTATAAAGAAGGAAATTCCAGAAAAAATCATGTGCGGCGGAACAGATATGTTAATGATTGAGTATTTGAAAAATTCTTATGCTACATATCCGTTTCATTATTATAAAGAAGCTGTTCTGAGTATAGAAGAACAAAAGGAAATCCTATCTATTATTGAAGAGATCACAGGTTTATCTGAAATGCAGATAAAAAATCTTCCGGATGATTATTTCCCCACTGTAAATGGAAATATTATTCATATGAGTGAAGAGGTTGCTCAAAATCAAGATGGCAGTTTCCGCTTGCAAACGGACAATAGCAATCCTTCACAAGAGAAAGAAGATCATACGAAGCATTTTATCGCGCAGGTATCATATGAAAGATTTAAAGAACTTATGGCAAAGGCAGCGGAAATCATCGGACCAGGCTCTAATTATTCTATGGAAAGTCTGTTGGAATACTACGGGCAAGTTGAAATGACCTATGAGGAAGCTATGAATGAGTACAATAAGACTGTGAATGATGATAAAGTCAGCACCGCTTTTGCAAGGCTGTTTTGCGATTATATGACGAGAGTTCTAGGGTTATACCCTGTTTTTATCGTTGCTGTTTTCTGGTTAAAGGACAGAAGAAATAAGATGAGTGAACTGATAAACAGCAAGCAGATAAAATCGGCAAGACTTATTATTGTCCGTACTTTCGCCATATTGACGGCTGTTATGCTACCCGTTATTCTTTTAAGCTTTGAATCATTAGTACCGCTTATGAAATATTCTTATGATACGGGTATTGTGATAGATGAGTTTGCCTTTATGAAATACATTTTATGGTGGCTGCTTCCCACTGTAATGACTGTTACTGGTCTAGGAACATTTTTGACTGTTTTAACATCTGCACCGATCGCAATATTCGTACAGTTTGTATGGTGGTTTATGGACTCTGCTGTTACCGGGCTTTCCGGCGATATCAGGTTCTTTACACTCATGATCCGGCATAATACGCTAAACGGATTAGAGCTTATCCAACAAAACTTTTACAGCATTTTATTAAACAGAGGGCTGCTGCTGCTTATATCATTTGCTCTGATTTCTCTGTCCATAGCAGTTTATAACAGGAAACGAGGTGGAAAATTAGATTATGACTACTTCATTCAAAAATATTCTGGACTTTTTAAAAAGAGATTTTTGGCTCGTTTTCAGAAATAGCGTATTATTAACTTCATTTTACCTTTTCATTATCCCTGTCATCAGAGGAATAGCAAATTTAGATCATATACAATCCGCACAATGCTTCTCGCAGTCAGCTGCATTCGTTGGGATTCTCATACTTGTCCCGATAATCCGATATGAACTGGAGATAAGTATCAAGGAAGTTGTCTGCACAAAGACATGGTCGTATCTAAGAAGCGTAGTTGTCCGGCTATGCTGTGGATTTGCAATTATATCTGTCTTAATTATTGGGTTTGCATGGATTATGAAAAATAATAACTGCACATTTTCATTTTGGACCTATGTATTTTCCACGATACTTTATGCTGGATTTATGGGGATTGTGGGAATTCTATTTTCGCAAATGGCAGGCAGCGTAATAGTGGGCTATTTAACTTCTCTAGGTTATTGGTCCCTTTGTCAGCTCGAAATTGTAGCAGAAAATAATGTGTTTTATTTGTTTCCGATTGTATCTGGCAATTTTGAAATGCGAAAGCTGATGGCCCTAATACTGATTCTTGCAATTTTAATCGGCGGAATTGTTGTATCAATAAAATTTGATTACCAGATATAATTTAAATGTTCTACGGCATCAATGCTTTGGTAAATTTCCTCTGCTGTTACATCGGTTTGATCTTCTTACTGATCTGCGCCGCCCTTTTAGCGCTAAAGCAGCTTACAGAAACAACCGACAACATTTACCGATATGTGCTGCTGCAAAAACTGGGAGCCAAACGCAGGCAGATCAACCGCACACTTTTTGTACAGACTGCCGTGTTCTTTGCAATACCATTGGCTATTGCCGGGACATTCGCAGCTTTCCTGATTGGCAAAGCAATGATAGTTGTTGAGGAATTTATGAATATCCATATTTCAACAAATATCGGATTGACCATTATTCTTTTCCTCTTTGTTTACGGGAGATACTAAAAATCAGCCCTGCCATATGGCAGGGCTGAAAATTTTCGAGCCGGACATTTATCAGACGCTTCCGGTAAGCGAACCATCGTGACTGCCGCAGCCTGTGTCAGGCTGCTTTTTTCTTCTTTGAACTGCTGATGGTGATAATTCCCTCGATAGCGAGAACAATCGCCAGAACAATGAGCATCACGCCAAAGAATACCTGAGCGTAAGGACCCCAGTCAGCTCCGCCTGCGCGAATCAGTCCGAACTGGGAAACCGTATTGATCCACAGGGAGGCGATGGTCACACAGAGCATGAATGCCATGGGGATCAGGAACATCTTGTTGTCTTTTCCAATGTTGCTCAGCCAGGTTGCCACGGCAAGCAGAGCCAGAGCAGCCAGAAGCTGGTTGGCAGATCCGAACAGCGCCCAGATCTTTTCGTAGCCGTTGAGACCGAGAAGAATGCCCAGAACTACAGTAATGGCGGTAGCCACGTAGGGATTAGCCAGAACTTTCTTGTATCCAGTCACGTTTTCCGGGGTCTCTCCCTTGCTGCCGTCCAGCCAGAACTCCTGGAACATGAACCTGCCCAGACGAGTGGCAGTATCCAGGGAGGTCAGACAGAAGGCAGAGTAGGTCAATACCAGCAAAGTGTAGAGGATATCGTACACGCTGCCCCGGCTGGGATCGATCATGCCTGCGATACCGCCTCCGAAGATAGCAGTAGCGCCGGTCAGAGCGGAATCCGGATGAGCGGCATTCCAGGAATAGGCGTAAGCCACTGCGCAAAGAGTCAGGATGGCAAGAACACACTCTAAGAGCATGCCGCCATAGGCGATAGGTTTCGCGTCAGACTCTTTGTCCAGCTGTTTCGAGGTGGTGCCGGAAGCAATCAGGGAGTGGAAACCGGAGATCGCTCCGCAGGCGATGGTGGTAAACAGCACAGGGAACACCGGAGTGGTAGATTCCGGAGACTGGAGCAGCGCAATGCTGGACATATCTGGACGAGCCATAACCACCGCGATGAGAGCCAGAGCCAGCATAGCATAAAGCAGGAAGCTGGAAAGGTAATCTCTGGGCTGCAGCAGGATCCATACAGGGACGATGGAAGCCACTGCAATATAGATGCCTACAATAATCATCCAGGCATTGCTGGACAGATAAATCGGATGGAAATTCATGCCGATCACGATGATCAGGACAATCGCCAGAACGCCGATGATGGAGGCGATGCCTACGGGCATGTTCCTGCGGTAAACGGCGAAGCCGAATATAACCGCAATTACAATGAACAGCAAAGATACCATAGCCACACGGGCATTTGCAGTAGAAGCCGCTACATTGACTGCGCCGCCTTCATCAAAGGTAGCTGCGAAGGTGCCTGCCACGATGGAAGCGAATGCAGCGACTACCAGAATCAGGGTCAGGTAGGCAAAAATAATAAACAGCCGTTTCGCGCGCTTGCTCATGTTTGCGGAGATGATTTCTCCGATGGATTTTCCGCCGTGGCGAAGGGAGGCGAACAGGGAGCCGAAGTCATGGACTCCTCCGAAGAAAATACCTCCGATCAGTACCCAGAGGGCAATCGCCAGCCAGCCAAATCCAAAGGCGGCGGCGTTGATAGGACCGGTGATGGGACCGGCTCCGGCGATGGAAGAGAAATGGTGCCCCATCAGTACAGGTGCTTTCGCGGGCACATAGTCCACTCCGTCCTCCATGGTATGAGCGGGTGTGGGGACATCTTTTTCACCGATCCCCCATTTTTTGCATAGATAGCGGCCGTAGAATATGTAGCCGCACATCAAGATGGCAATGCTGATAATCAGCAGTACAAGACCATTCATGTTTTCAGTTACTCCTTTCTTTTTTTCTGCGCAGGGGTGTCCGACTCCTGCGGCTGGAGAGAAAATTACTCTCCAGAATTTTTTTTGTTTCTCTTCCGGCTGCATTGGAAAAGAAACGGTTGGAAGATGTTTCCATGGCAGCTAAGCGGAACTCCATCCAACCATGAAGCGTCAGAAGGTAATTTTTCCGGATCCTGGTTTTGCGGATCAGCCGCAGAGCCTCCGGATCAATGGTATCTGCCAACACGATCAAAGTGATGTAGGAGAACATGTGCTCCTTAGAGGGATGCACTTTGCGCAGACCGTCCTGTCTGGCAGCGTCGATCATTGTCTGAAGCTCATGCTTGTCCAGATGGCTGGTCAGATGAAAATATACGTACTCATGCTGTTCTACTGCAGAGAGAACATGTTTTCTGGAGATCAGGTAATTCTCGTCCCGAAGATAATAGGTTGCCGCTGCCGGAAAATTCTGTCCATCCACTGTGACATCCCGCTCAATATCGTAAAGATGTGAATATGCATTCAGAAGTTTTTCCAGCTGGCCCAGTAAAATGCTTTCCATAAAGATGTTTCCTCCTTGTCCTTCGTTTAGCTGTGTCAAAGAACATCTTAATTATTATACACCGCATTTGGCGCAGCGTGAAGGAAAATATAAAAATTTCCTAAACTTTGTGTATTTTTTGTAAAGAAAAGTCTCCTTTCTGGGCAACTTTTCTCAGCCGGGATATAAAATCCGCATGCAGGGACATTAATTTTATATATCTTTTGGAAGGAATGTCTGTCTCTGACTATGCGACTGTGATGAACGGTTATTTGCATAAGGCACTGTATTCCGGTCATCTTTCAGTGCCGCGGGCATTTATGTGTTCTTGCAAAAGTGACAAAAAAAACATATAATAATAAAAATATCTAAAAAAATAGCGGGGGAGAAGAACGATGATTTATCAGAATATATTGGAGGCGATCGGTCATACGCCGATCATCCAGCTCAATCATATGACGGGACCAGATGACGCAAGAGTCCTGGTAAAGTTTGAAGGACTGAATGTGGGAGGCTCTGTGAAGACCCGAACTGCGTATAACATGATCTGTGAGGCGGAAGCCAGGGGAATTCTAAAGGCAGACTCTGTGATCGTGGAGCCTACCAGCGGCAACCAGGGTATCGGACTGGCTTTGGTGGGAGCGGTAAAGGGTTACAAGACCGTCATCATTATGCCGGATTCCGTCAGCCATGAGAGAAAGCTGCTGGTGGAGCATTACGGGGCGGAAGTCATCCTGATCCATGACGCGGGAAATATCGGGGATTGTATTGATGAGTGCCAGAAGCTGGCTGAAAAAATGGCGCGGGAAAACCCGAAAGTGTTCGTGCCCCAGCAGTTTGAAAACCCAGCCAATCCTATGGTACACCGTCATCACACAGGACTGGAGATCTTAGAACAGGTGGCAGGACCCATCGACGGATTCTGTTCCGGCATCGGCACCGGCGGGACTATCACGGGAATCGGAGAAACTTTAAAGGCTTTAAATCCGCAGATTCAGATCTGGGCTGTGGAGCCGGAGAACGCGGCGATTCTTGCCGGGGGAACCGTTGGGACACACATTCAGATGGGAATCGGAGACGGTCTGGTCCCGAAAGTTCTGAATCAGGAGATTTATGATTCCATTTATATTGTCACAGACGAAGAGGCTTTGCAGACTGCCAAAGATCTTGCCCGCAAAGAAGGGCTGATGTGCGGAATTTCCAGCGGAACCAATGTGGCGGCAGCCCTTTCCCTCGCCCGCAGTCTCGGCAAAGGAAAGACAGTGGTCACGATCCTGCCAGACACGGCGGAACGGTATTTCTCCACGCCTTTGTTCGCGGAAGACGGCAGGTGACTGTTACGGAGGGATAACTCTTAGGCAGTCTCTATCAGACAAGCGGGCAGCCCCTTCTTTGGTGTTTGTGCTGTCATGGGATCATCTTCAAGCTAAAAAACCATTCAGCGCCAACCAAAATCGAATCTGGCTGGCGCTGAATGGTTTCTCCATTTTTTAGCTTCTTTCTTTTTGGGTTTTCTATTTCGTTAGAATTTTTCAGCCCAGCTTTTCAGTTCCGAAGCCTTTGTTTTCGTGCTGAAGCGTTTTCCCTCTCGAAGATCAGCTCCCTTGCAGGAATCTCGCAGCTCAGCATTAGTATTTCCCATGCCGCTCATACCGGAGGTGGCAAAGGGAATGACCTTTTTTCCTGTAAGGTCATACTGCTCTAAAAATGTGTTAATAATGGTCGGTGCCACATACCACCAGATGGGAAAGCCCACGAAAATCCGGTCATACTGTGCCATATTCTCTACTTTTCCCATAATCGCGGGGCGGAAGGATTTATCCTCCATCTCAATACTGCTGCGGCTTTTTTTGTTGGTCCAATCCAGATCTGCACTGGTATAAGGTATAGCCGGCTGAATTTCATATAAATCTGCGCCGATCGTTTCAGATAAAGTTTTCGCTAATTTTGCCGTTACACCGCTGGCAGAAAAATAAGCCACTAAAGTTTTGTTCATTGCTGTTCCTCCCTGGTTTGATTATAAATAAACGACGGTTTCTGAAAGTTCTTTTCTCTGGCTGTGCGGGGCAAGGGGCTTTGTTCCTTCAACAGCATAGCCGAGATCGAGCATCATCAAAACTTCCTCATTCTCCGGAAGACCAAGCTCCTTTGCCATGACCTCCGGGTCAAAGAAATTGATCCAGCAGCTGTCTATTCCGTTTGCCTGGGCTGCCAGCATCAGGTGGGTCGCTACGATGGTTGCGTCCTCAATGCCGGAATCCCGTTTTTCTCCCGGATAGGTAAACACGTGAGTCTTATCAAATGCTACTACAAGGACCGTACCTGCTCCATAACGGCAGGGTGTTATCTGATCGATCTTCGCCAACCCTTCCTTTGTCTGGATTACATAGATTTTCTGTTCCTGCAGGTTCTTTGCTGTCGGCGCCAGACGTCCTGCCTCTAAAATTGCGTCTAACTGTTCCTTCACAACCTGCCGCCCGTCAAATTTTTTGCAAGAATAACGGTCTTTGATCACGTTTAAAAATTCCATTTTTTCGCTCCTCCTAATATTGAACCATTTTTTCTAATTTTATTTCTCATGACATCCATTTCCATAACGTTTTGCTCCAGATTATGAATTTGCTCCAGGGTTTCTTTTCTCTTGTCTCCTAACATCCGCAGCCGTTCCAAATTCGAGCATTCCCCGGCTGCAAGCAGCTTAAAGTAATAAAGAATTTCCTCTTCGGAAAATCCGATCGCCTGAAGCTGGTGTCTCAGAAATTCCTTCCTTTCCGTTTCATCAGCACCTCCTTCAAATGAAAACTGTAGGTGTACGCCCTTTTTTTTGTACACCTACAGTATAAAAGAATCTTTTTAGAATGTAAAATGCTTATATTCAAATAACAGCTATTCATTTTTTGCATTTCATGTATCCTGAACCCTTTGCTCCTGTAAGAATTGGAGGAATGCCCGCGCCGCCCGTGAGATAACCCGTCCTTTTTTCCACGCAAGCGCCGAGCCGACGGATAACTGCGGATCAAGAGGCAGGAATTTCATATCGTCATAATGACAATCCTGCTCCAGGCAAATAACCGCGCCCTTTCTTTCACGGGCGACAATTACCGCATTGTGGAGAACATTATAATTTGCGCCGAAATCCATATCCCTGGCAAATTCCCCTGACCATTTCTTCAGTTCTGCGTGGGCGGGCGTATTGATATGAATGGTAAATACCAGAGTCCCAACCAGATCGCCTGGATAGACTGCCGACTGCTGAGCGAGAGCAGCATCTTTATGGATCAGTACGCCCCACCGCTCTTTTGTCCGCATTGGCAAGGTCTCATACTTTTCCATACCAAAGGGCTGTAGAAACAACCCCATATCCAGCGTTCCCTGTTCCATGCGTTCCTGTATTTCTTCGTTGGAACCGCTGTATAATTCAAATTTCACTTTCGGATAACGCTCCTGAAAAACAGTCATGTTTTTTGCAAGTTCCTGTACGCTTTTCAGCTCATTGCAGCCAATGGAAATAATCCCCGACAGTGTATCTTCATTTTGTGTGACTTCATTTTTCGCCTTTTCCGCAAGGGATACGATGTCCTGCGCCCTTCTGCGAAATAGCATTCCTTCATTTGTGAGTATCACGCTGTGATTGGTGCGCTCAAACAGCTTTGTTCCAAGTTCCGCTTCTAACTGCATAAGCTGCCTGGAAAGGGTTGGCTGCGTCACATGAAGGAGGCTTGCCGCCTTTGTAATATTTTCTTCCCTTGCAGTCATAAGGAAATACTCTAAAACACGAATGTCCATAAGGATCACCTGCCTTTGGTGCCTATTATAACGTATAGCTAAGCCATATTCAATATTTCCGT